>Ga0214543_1002995_pt1 | contig 33106 bp, 13 predicted proteins | sample CNSS2metaG_FD_160094 | JGI IMG/M metagenome (GOLD analysis project Ga0214543, IMG submission 160094) | Root nodule microbial communities from cowpea collected in UCLA plant growth center, Los Angeles, California, USA - CNSS2 | ecosystem: Host-associated > Plants > Roots > Nodule | place: USA... | reverse complement strand
CGGCTACTCCCACCACCGGAGTCAGTCCGCTCTAAGTGAGACTAACTGGCTCCTCGGAGTGTCAGGATGCAACCTTACCTTGAATCCTTACCTAGTTATACAGATGGGGCACCACCATAAACACCCACTAACAGGGGCCATGGAATTACGTCCCGACCACTGAAGCGCGACCCTGGAGGTCTCACCTAGAGACCCCAAGAAATTATACGCTGACACGGACCAACATTCATAAATCAACAGCAAGCAAATATTAAATTATATTTTCCAATTCCATCTCAACCCTTGAAGTTCAATCCTCATATCAATCCTCTCACAATCCCTACCTCTGATCATTACCACCCCGATGAATCTGGGGCCTAGTTTCACATCAATATCATGTTCCTTTAATTTCAAGCCACACATTCATTTCTTATGATAAGCCTCATACCAACCCGTTCGTCCACAATTCATGAATCATGCTAGAAATATATTTTATACTCCATTATATACGTGTCCATCATCACACAATCATACCCAATCAAAACAGATCACTCAGGAAACGTCAAACGTCCAAAACACAGCACGGTCTCGCCCAGCATCTCGCCCAGGCTGAGGGGTCTCGCTCAGGCGAGCCTCCCCCTCGCCTAGGCGAGAGCACAAAAACATGGATGGGGGCATCACGGGATCTCGCTTAAGCGAGATCCCTCTCGCCTGGGCGAGTGGCCTGCTCGCTCAAAAGGTGAGCGAGTCGCCTGGGCGAGATTTCGTGCAGAGATCTCCCTGTTTCATCTCGCCTAGGCGAGATTGACTCGCTTGGGCGAGATTAACAGGTCTCGCCACTGTTCTTCACTGTAACAGCCAAGAAAACGAACCAAACCACACATGCAAACCATTTTTACACATCAAAACAACAGATCTAACCATGCAATCAACAACCAACGCAGAAACAGCTCTAAAAAGACTCGAAACTAGAACCCTAGCTTCCCGTACCTGGAAAAGAGCCAATGGAACTTCGACGCGGGACCTTGGAGCACAGTAGTTCGAGTAATGGACCTAAGAAGTGGCGGAACAGCGGTGGACACGATTATTTTCGGATTCAAACGGTGAAAAACGAATGTAAAGCTTTAGGAGGTAAGTACAATGGGTTTAGAGTTACTTACGTGGAGTGCGTGACAGACGAACGGAAACCCTAGCGGAGGGGTGGCGGCTGCAGCTCTAGACAAGGGCAAAGTGCCTCTGAAAGTGTAGGGTACCCTAGGTTTAGGGCAGACCTAGAGCTTATATACACTGGGCCAACCCTCAGGCCCACTTAGGGGCAGCCCATTAACCTTTAGGGCTGGAAAAAGAAAAAAAGGTTCTTACAATAAATATAAAAAGAAATAGTAAATATCAAAATTACAATTTTTTTCACAATTATTTATAAACAATGAGAATTACACATATAATAAAAAAACAATAATAAAGTAAATGGTACTTTGTTTTTTCATCCTCGAATATTCTATTTTATGAATACTTTAAACTATTATTATGTTATAAATAAATAAATAAATATTTGAGATTGGGTTGGTCTTATGTAGAGAATAATAAAGAGCCTGGGGACTAAATTTTGATGATACGATAATATTAATAAAGTTTTAGACACTACACAATTTTTTATTTGCTAAAAAGATAATAATAAGAAAGCGATAACTAAATGTATCAAACTTTAATATCTGATTGCAATGATTCAATTTTTATTTTGATAATACATGTCTCATTTTCATTACGTAACTTTATAATTTAACTTTTGTATACCTAATAGAAGTTTTGTTAAGAAAATTACCATTTTGGTTTGAGGAGAAAGATCACTCATAAAATATTATTATTTATTATTTGTTCTGGCATGAGAAACAAACAAACAACAATTTGGACGGTTTAGAATATTTTTAATTTATTCAGTGCGTTATGTATTTATTTATGTATTTCTGGTACAATATTGATTAGTTTTTAGAATATCTTGTTATTAAATTTCCCATTTTGCTGTCATAACAATATTATTAGCGATCGATTTGAAATCGAAAAAAGAGTATAACAGACAGCATCGAGGAATAGAGGATTAGAACACATTCAGTTTTTTCTTTTGGAGATGGAAGCTGATGTTTCCATTATTTTTTATGCGTTTCCAAAACCCTAAATTGCAAAAATCCCAATTTATCATTCTCTAGCTTTCCCTCGGATGATTTTCAACCAAAAATCTGTGTTTTTTTTTGCTTAACGGATCTTTTGCTTTGATGGGTACGTTGAATCTACTCTTGTTCTTCTCTTTGGTAAGTCTATGTGCTATGGCTGCTGCGAAGGTGGTGCTTATTGGGAACAATATTACTCTGTCCTTCGATGATATTGAAGCTAATTTTGGTGAGTTTTCTAGGCTATTTCTTCTACCAGGTTAGGATTTAGTGTGTATAAACTCTTCTGGTCGAGGGAGAATGTAGTTTTGGTCTTTGGGCCATATGAGTATTGAAAATTTCAATTTGGGTGATGAGTACTGCTTTGGGGCAGCTTTGTCCGGGGGAAACTAGTTCAACTTTTTGATCTATGATCATGATGACAAGCTTGTTGAGCTAGGAATTCCGGGAGACGACAGATTTACTGTGGATAGGAGAAGAAAGAGTGAAAAGAAAAACAATTTTTTGAAATAATTGAGTTTGGGGAGGGGGGGTATGTATCAAACAGTAGATGCTGATATGTGGTATGCAAGTATGGATTAACGAAGCGTGTGCTTAATGCATATGATATGCCTATCATTGTACAGTGAATTCAAGATTTTAGTAATTACAATACAAAATTCATGTTTTTTGTGGAATAATAGTGGTGATGAACTGATGAAGAATGTAAATATGGTGTTATTTTGTTGTTTGCATGTGATGGCGTGTGGGTGTTATTTTTATCAACTCTTTTTTGTTGACACGAATGTCTTTTTCTTTCAGCTCCAACAGTCAAAGGTTCTGGAGAATATGGGGTCTTATATTTGGCAGAGCCTCTTGATGCGTGTACAGACCTGACAAATAAAGTTGAACGACATCCCAATGTGAGTTCACCTTTTGCTTTGGTCGTTAGAGGGGGATGTAGCTTTGAGGAGAAAGTCAGAAGGGCACAAAAGGCTGGCTTCCAAGCTGTAATTGTCTATGACAATGAAGAAGACGGTGTCTTGGTTGCAAGTAATGATCAATTCTTATATACAAGAAACATTTGTTCATCATCCTCTCTCGCATGCAATTGCTATTAAATTTGTTTTTTCTCCAATCACTAAAGATAACACGAGTTGTAATGCACATTCACTGGTCGTTGCTAAATGTTTTTCTATAGATTAGAGATTCATCGTTAGATTGTGGTAGCCGTTAGTTTTACATTAATTATAAATGTTGTACCTAGAGGAGCTTATAATGTTTCCTGTACAAGTTTCTGTGAAAGGAATTGATTAGTATGATGTAATTTGGAAAACATGTATTAGAGATTGTTGGTTGCTGTTCTTCTTTTTCTATGTTAAATGGAAGGTTAGAGAAACAATTTCGTTCAATATTAGAGTAGATTTTTTTATAACCATTGAAATTGGGGTGTCACCAGTAATTGCATGGCAGTCTGAGATTTTGGGTGTTTGGGGCTTTATATGTTGTTGATGAATTATATTATCAAGGAAGAACATATTGGAAAGGATGACAAATATGTGTACAAGACGGGGCTGAAAAAATTGACACCAGTGATGCATATGAATTCTATTGTCAAATAATGGATACTAAAGATGACTTACCATTGGGCAGATTTCTTGTTTTCGTGTACATATTGTATTTATTTTCATACACATACATCATATTTTGGGAATTTCTAATTCACAATTTTTTGAGTTTCAGTGGCAGGAAATTCTGCTGGGATAAGAATACACGCAGTATTTGTATCTAAAGCATCGGGTGAAATACTAAAGAAATATGCTGGGTGGCCTAATGTGGAAATTTGGCTAATTCCAACTTTTGAAAACTCAGCATGGTCTATCATGGCAATTTCATTTATTTCCCTACTTGCAATGTCTGCAGTGCTGGCCACTTGTTTCTTTGTCCGCAGGCATCGCATAAGAAGAGAAAGGCCTCGGGCTTCTCTTGTTCGTGAATTTCATGGTATGAGTAGTCGCCTAGTGAAAGCAATGCCAAGTTTGATATTTACTGCTGTTTTGGAAGACAACTGTACATCAAGAACATGTGCTATATGCCTTGAAGACTATTGTGTTGGCGAGAAGATCAGGATTCTTCCGTGCTGTCACAGTAAGTGGTCCCATAACATTTTTTTAAATCCAGTATATTATTCTGTTGGTTTATAGACCTTCAATGTATGATTATGTACTAGGGCATTGTTTAGCTTGAATTTCCTGCTACTTTGTGCAGTTCATCATTGGATCTAATGTCGATCATGTGTTAAGATATTTGATATCCACAACATGTTTAAACTTCTGGTGTAATATCAGTTAACATTACCTGACAAGACAAATAAGTATGTTGTTGATCATGAAGCAGGTTTTGCCTATTTTCCCAGCCATCTTCTTAAGGTTCATTGGAAATAAGTATACAGTGAAACTTGTTAATTTTGAGGTGATAATAAGTTATAAAATAAACTATTTGCGTTGCCTGCTCGGAAGCCTCGAGCAGGATGTTTCTTTACTTGGAGGCTTACACTCACGTTCCAGCTTCTCCCACCCTAATGTTCCTTGACAAGCTATGGTTAAGTAATTTAGTAACTTTGATGTTTGTCTTTGCCTCTATCATGTGAGTTAAAATATCAGACACTTGCAATTTGACTATATTGTCGCATTGATGTTGATCACAACATAATCCTTACTGAAATGGAAAGTGCAATCACATACTTGTTGCAACATATAAACTACAATGAAAAAGAAGTCTTCTAATGGGATTTTTTAAAATGGAAAACTGGGAGCAATTCTACTTTCTGGGTTCTACCTACTTTAAACAACAACCATTTACCCTCTGGAAAATCCTGTTGTTTCTTAACCTCCAATCTAAAACAGACATTTACAAGGATTGTTAGAAGATGTCCATTCCATCTTAATCTTGAAAGTTTTTAAGCATGCCGATTTTGAAGTAGCTATAATAAAGAACTGGCATCCAATATATTTTTTCAGTAGAATAATGTGACAATTTAGTTTGAAGTTTAATTTAATCTCCATACTCCTCACGAGTCATGAAATACTGCAAATTTAACAAATTACTTAATTTATGTGAAATTTTGGTCTGACTTACATGTGGTATATGAAAATTGATTGTTATGGATGATTCTATAAAATTCTCATAACATGACCTGGGTGGGAAAAGAATCTAGGAAGTTTCTAAATTGCAACCCTTATCTCAATCTCGAAATAGTCAACCCAGTGGGTTGGAAGGTGCAGATTTGACCTGGGATACAATGGAAGTCCTAGAATTACCTGGACCTTATGTGTGGCTCTACGAATTCTAAAACTGCATATGTGCGGCATAATGCGCCAGATTAAAACTGGTCGTCATCCTAAATCACACCTTTAAAAAGAAAAGAAACTAATTACATCACCTACTTCTGTTCTTTGTATTTTTGTTTTTAGACCATGTTCTTGACTTCTTCAGTTAGTCTGAGCATACGGAAGGTATTACTTATATATTTGCATAATGTGCATGCTAAGTTTTGATTGTTACACAGATTATATTAATTTGTTTCTCCTGATTATTTATTGGCAGAGTTTCATGCTGCATGTGTGGATTCTTGGCTTACTTCATGGAGAACCTTTTGTCCAGTTTGCAAGCGTGATGCAAGAACTGGCTTAACTGATCCACCTCCTTCAGAATCCACACCGTTGCTATCATCAAGCCCAGCATCTATGGCATCCTCTGTCTTATCTTCTGTGAGATCATCACTAGCTTCATCTTCTGCAATACAAATTGCTCGGACAGCCTCACAGACCACATCTGTTTCTCGTAACCACTCTATTGCCAGTACACCTTATGTTCATCCATCACCATCACTTAGGTCCTCCTACCATCAATCACCCTCCCTAAGCATGAGCCGAAGCTCAGTAGATCTTAGGAATGCATCCCAAAGATCTCTAGCTTCTCACTTGAATTCACCACATTCCATGGGGTATCCTTCTTTGCCATCCCTTAACTCAAGGTACATGACTCCGTATATTCCAAGTCCAAGCAATGCTTCAGTGAGTTATTTGGGTTCATCCAGTCATCAACAACATCCTCTCCGTTATAGTGAGTCGGCTGCAAGCTTCTCACCATTTGCATCGACACACTCCCTTCCAGAATGTTAAATTGTTCAATTTCATTATATCATATGATTGAAGTGTCCATGCACTTGAACCAGTAATTGCCAAGTCTTGAACTAAAAGGTGGCCATTGATGACTGATGCTGTAGTGGACTACTCCTATGCGACACTATGGCATTCCTGATCTGTCTCCTTTGGCATTTGACTTCCTTATTGGCACCTGGTGTACATTGTAGCTTCTCTTGTGATGTTCAGTTTCATTTACATGTTCTGGTTGAGGTTCTTACGTTTTTAGGTTGGTGAGTTTGCGTACAGTGAATCGTGTGTATTGTTTTTGCTTTGAATTTGATGTTTTCATGGCTTTTATTTCAAAGTATAGTCAACTACTAACAAGAAAATGTTGGACTGTAGATTGAAGTCATAGAGTTCTTTATGTTCTGTCTTATGGATTTGTCCAACTGAATGATAAGAGATCATGTGATACTCTGGTGTTACCTGTACTTGATCATCTAATTGCAACATGATTATCAATTATGCATGTAAAATTTTCGTAGGGTGTGTAATAGTAGATATGCTATTGTAAAGTCAACATATAGCTCTACCCAAATGTAAAATTTTCTGGTTTCTTGATACAGAGAAAACCCATAATCTAGACATCTTAAATACCTTCTGTGGCATCTTCGAGTAATAGTAAATTGGAATTTCTGTGCGTGAAATTTTAATACTACGCTCCATTTATGATTACAAAAGTTGAAAAACACATGAGACGCCCCTCTTTGAATTGGGTGAGTTAAAATGGTTCTTAACTTCGTTTCCTTCTTCATAAACAGGACCATAGAAGTGCTTTAGGTATCCAATTATCAACAGGTCTTATTTATGATGATTTTAATAGGCCATATATACAGTTAGTTGTGTGTTTGGAGTTAGATGATGCAAACAAACATACATTGATTAGAAGAAATAATATATGAATTATTTTTTTGCCTAACTTGTGATGAGGAAAATGATAGTGATACTTGTGGGTGTTAGGCTGCGACAAAGAAAAGATGGGACAAGAGTAAGACAACAATGAATGAAGGTTTGATTTGGAGAGCAAAATGTGAGAGTTTTAGAAGCTTCCCTCACACAGTTGAGAGATAAATGTTCAAGTGTTAACTGAGTTACATATTGGTTCTTTACAATAGAATCATTTTTGTTTTATGTTATTGAATAAGAGTATTTTTTTTTTCTATAATGAAATGTTTTAAGACTATTTTTATACTTTTTTTCCTACTAATTTTTCTATGGCTTGCTTGGTAATCATATAAAATGTAAAATGATATATAAAAATATAAGATAAGAATATATATGATATAATAAGAATAAGATAAATATTAAATACCTTTTGTGTTTGATGCAAATTATATTTATATTAATATATACTAACAATGATAATATGCAATTTTGTAACAGTAACAGATAAAGTAAAAATGGTATAAGATAATAATAATTGTAATAATGAAAGTGATAATTGTAATAATGATAAGATGAGTATATTATTAATGGATGATGATAAAAATAACTATAACAATAATTGTGCAAATAATAATGGAAGTGTTGATGGTAATAGTGGTTGTAGTCAAAATTTAAAGACCAACTTTATTTATGGTGATTATAGCGTAGTTATCCTATAATAAGATAATATAAAGATAATGAAGACGTTTAATTTATATTTCAAAATTTACGACACAATAATAATATAATTACAATGAAAGTAGTGGCAATATAAAGAGCGGTAACAAAAACAATAAATGATAGTAATATATAAAACTGGTGATAACGACATCAACTTAACTATGAAGGGTAACTAAATCAATAATAATGCGTGTTGGTAATAATAATAAAGACAGTATTAGGGAAAGGAAAATATGAAAAAAATGGTAATTTTCTTGCTAGTTTTTAATCAAACGTTCCGCAAAGAAATACAATGTGATTACAAAATTTAACTAACAATAAGATAATAAATCACATTTAATGTTAAACCAAATCGAACATAACTTGTGATAATACATATTGGGATTATTGATAACATAAATAAATTTCTCCTGGAATTATTAAATTTAACAATCCAACTGAGAGAAAAAAAAGTTTAGCAAAAAAATTCACATTTTAAATGTTGATCTATTATAAGAAAGAAGACTTAATTGAATTTTCAGGGCATTACATATCACATTAGTAAGATTTTAGCTTTTTTTTTCTAATTTTATTGTGTGAATTAAGTTTTCATTTTTTTTTTCTCAATTAAAAGAAGTTTTATTTATTTAAATTTATTTTATCATATATTTATAGACAGTGATATTATGAAAAAAAAATATTTACTGTCTATAAATATATGATAAAATTTATGAGTAAAATGTTCGTCAATGAACTTTATCAACAAATTAAAAAATTCATCAGTAATTACTAATGATGAAAATTTGAGGATACTCAATTCATCGATAATTATCTGTTGATAAATATTTGTTGGTAATTATCAACAGGTTTTGGATACTGATAATTATTTGTCGATAAATATCGTGATTTGACCTTCTTTTCCTTTTTTTTTTCTTCTTTCTCCTGGTTATCTTTTTCTTCCTCCTCCCCGGTTGTTGCCTCTTCCATTGCATTGTTGTGATCGTCGACTTCAACTTCTCTTCTTCCTCCTCCTCTTCTTCCCTCCTTCATCTTTAATCGTTGTTGTTGCTATTGCCTATTGTCGTGCCCCGACCTCAGTCTCCACAACGGGCCTCCCCTTCTTCCTTCTCCTCTTCTTCTCTCTTCTTTCCTTCTTTACACCCATATCCAATTAATTTATAACAAATATTTTCTTGAATTTTGTGAGAAAATTAATGTCTATTTTATCGACGAATTTACAGACGAATTTTAAAAATTTAAATAATCAATATATTTATCAACAATTTTCAAAAAATTCAATTACTGATGAACTTTAAAAAAATCCATTACTCACAAACTTACCAACAGATTTAAAATTTTAATTATCAACAAATTTAACATGTATGTGTCAAAACTCAAAACAAAAACTTTGGTTTCCATTTTAACTACAAAAATATCGTTCCGTAATGCGTTATAAATTACGGATGTATTTTACTGATTGATTCACTATCAATAAATACTTTGTTAATAATAAAAATTCTAATTTATAACCAAATTTTATAGATAGATTTATTATCGACAAAAATATTTGATAGCCATTAAAATTATAAAATTTGTTGACAAATTATATTTTGTCAATAAATTATTTTTCGTCAATAAAACTTCAACAATAATTTAACATTTTCTTGTAATATGAAAAAAACAAACTATACATAAAAGAAAATAAATAATTGCTATATATTAATCACGCAACTTAGAATAACTACAATGTTTTAGAAAAGTGTCATGGCCCTGTTAATTTTCATTGATGTCATTTATGAATAATCATGAACCATACAAAATATTTTCATCAGGCAAAAATAGTATTCAGTCAAAGTAGTTGATTAGACAAATTATACAAGTCTTGAGAGAGAGTAAATAAGATGTATAACTTAAAACTTGAAATATTCAAATTATAATAACCGAATTAAAATATGTTTGAAAGAACTGCTTTGGAAACAGAATTTTGAAGTTAAAATGAATTTTTATATAGATTTAAAATAAGAATTTAGAGAAATTTTGTATGAAACTTTTATAAATTAATTTATTTATAATTCTAACAGTTAATTTACTTTAATTTAATTTATGGAGAACTTAATTTTTTTTCTTTCCATTTTTATTTTTAAAAAGTGTTTATGAAAAGAATTATATAAACATATGTTCCTAAAAGATGCTATATTTTTTTCACTGATTTATCAAATTCATCATGTTGGTTATTTTTATGAAAATAATGAATAAATACAATACATTTTTTTTAAAAAAAAACAATGTTTACAGTAATTATCCACACAATTTTTATATAATTAAGATAAATACAATAAAATACATCCATAAAAAAAAATTATTATCCAAAATAGTGCAGAATTCATCACATACATGAACAACACACTTATAGATATGAAGTTCCTCGATTAGATATTTAGAGAAATAATTAACATTTAACAAGTGAATTTTAATTTAATAAGTTATAAATTAATTTATATAAGAGATCGAACACCACTTCATAGCATATACTTAATATTATATTTAACAAATAAATGTGTAAGTTTTTAGTATTTATCTCAGTTATAATATAAGTATACGATGGAAATTGGAATTATTTAAAGGAAAAAGAATGTGTTAGCATGGTAATAAAAAGCAATGGTAGTAAAGGAACTTAAAATATTGAATAGATAAGATTTGATTTTACAGAAATGCAGTGACATTCCTTAACAAAAACGTTTGTGTTTGTGCAGCATATGGGTAATGTCTTGAGACACAAGATGTCTCATCATCATCATCTTTTGTTTACTACAGAAGATGACAGCACAATCCCAGTCAATGGATTCAACCCAACACTTCCAACACTAACGTCTGCGTCACACTTAGCTCATCGCATCAAATTTTCCAATTGCATTCTTTCTTCTTTTTTATACTTTTCATTAGTTGAGTCAAACTTATTACACTATATTATACCTGTCACTCTTTCATGCAAATCATGTATCATTAGATCTTGCGTCTTTCTCTTTGATTCTCTGTTTTCAGAATATGTTAAAAAATATTATATGCTCTTTGACATGCATTGAAAAACCGATACAAAATTTCCATTAATTTCATTGGGAAGTCAATCCTATTCTTTCAGAAATAATTGTTAGTAATGTTTTGATATTGTGTTACTTGTTAACAGAACATTTATCATTTTAGCTAATTATTTACTCGAATACTTTTTAATATAAGAAAATATTCATGTGAAAAAAATATGCAATGCATTGTTAGATTTATAAACCACAATTAATATGAATAATTTTGTCTGTAAAGCATGGTGTAAAGTAAAACGGAAGAAGTGTGAAATTTTTTACACCATTATTTGTTAACCTGCAACGCATTGGGAAGATAAGTTGTTGTTAGAATTTGAAGATTAGGACCCTTAAACTATACGCAACTCTAAAGATAAATAAACAAGAAACAGTAGTCTAATGTTTATTGCACTTTGAGTCTTGGATACCATTTGACCACCCTTATTTTATATATCTTTGTCTTCTAATGACCAAATATATTTTAATTTCTTAGAGACAAACGTTACCTTCTATCTTCCTACTTTTCTAATAATTCAGACAGTGGAAGAAGACTTAGTAGATCCAAAAACGCCCCCTGTATGTATTTTGATAGTGGAAAAAGACTTAATTCTTAATAACTATACTTTAAATTTAATTTAATCTTTATTCAATTAATTTGTAAGGTAAAATTCGTATCATTTATTTGTTGTAAATTTATTTTACTTTTAATTAATGATAGATCTCTAATGCATCTTTTATACCTATATATATATATATATATATATATATATATATATATATATATATATATATATACTTTGCTACAGATAAAAAAAAATCACATATTAACATAAATACGTTGTTATTAATTTTTTTTGAAGATTTGAGATATTTTTTTCAAAAATTAGGACATAATTGAAAAAAAGTTAAAAAAATATTAACTTAAAAATTTTCGACCAAAGTAAGATTGAGCAAGTAATTAAGCCAAAATAATAACCATTAATGGTAGATGGTAATATAAGAGACCCAACAAATAAAAATCGCAATTACATATGTAGATTTTAAATAATTTTAATACCATTTTAATTACTTTTAAGTTTAATTAATCTTATAAAACTAGTCTTCAAAATAAAATTTACTTTCATTTATATATTTTAAATCTGTCATATTTACCATGGATGTGAAATTCTCAGCCTAAATAATTTTAATAATTTTTAACTTGTAAAATTAATTTTTGATATTCAGAAGGCAGTGATAACAATGGATACATAATTGGTAAGAAGTGTTGTCTGAGCACGCATGTTGCATTAGATCCACGTTTTGGGGTGATCTCCGAAAGAGTCTTGAAGATGAAGCAAAAACAGTGTCCTATAAGCCTAATATTTACTTGTGCAAATTCTGTCGGTGTGGGAAGCTACTTTTGCAACTTCATCACTTCATATTAGCATGAGCATCATCATGTAGCTGTTATTGGACTACAAAATTATTCTCATTTCCAAATTAAAAACAAAACAGATCTTCCATATTATCATTATTATGTTTCAACCATCATTTGTGCATTTATAGGTAATAACCTAGGTGGCCCATATGTACTACTGCATAATAATTAGAATATGTAATAGTTGGAATTTGAAGCAATGATAGAGTTGTGGCAGATGAAGAGGGTTATGGAAAATAGGGTTCCAAAAGAAAGAAGGAGAAATTGTTTATCTGACAGAATAAATTTGTGATATTCTGTCTCTCCTACTTTCCCACGTTCCCCGACCAGCATGAATTATGAACTTTCACACATATTCACAAAATATTCAATATTTTCAAAATGTTTTTTATTATTTTTGGAACCTTCTTCTGGTTTTTTTTTTTGTTTTTTTTTTTTCTACTCACATGTTTGTTTTCACAAGAAAAACAAACTACACGTATAAATCTTTCTTAAGGTAGTATCATTTTCAAGCAAGAACAATTGCGTTTGCAAAATTATTCAACTGCGATACATTTTTATTACTTTCAGAGAGACAAGCAATTGAACGGAACAATTAACGAAATAAATATTTATTTTAAAATTATGAAATTTCTCAATTTTTTTTTCTTTCGTGTAGTTTTTGCAATCCTTTAAAATGGTAGAGAATCTCCATCCATGTGTTGGTGACCTGTTATTTTCTAATATTTAGTGCCTTGAAACCAACTCTCAATTTTTGGTCAACTTTTTATAAATTTCTTATCTTAGGTCAGAATCATCTAACACCCTATCTGATTAGTAATATATCCAAATGGTTAAAATTTATTTAATGTGCAACACTTGCAAGAAGGCATATGATATGAATAAGTATCAAATGTGACATCAACACAATATATAATTCTTCATCACACTAATTTATTTTAACAATAAAATATAGATAACTAATAATGTACTATATATAAATTAATATAAATGATTATTAAGGTAATATATCATATGATTAAAAGTCACAAACAAAACAGCCTGGGTTGTTATTATTGTAATATGTAGAACCTTCATAAAATATCCTAAAGGAAATGAGAAAGTAGATTTAATAAAATTTATTCTGTCAAATTTCCAAATATGAGAGAATGTAATTAATTCGTAAAATTTGTAAAAAAGTTATTTGTGCAAAACAAAAGCGATGTTATATAATGCAGTGTTAAGCCACATTAATTTCTTCCTTAAAACAGAATGGATTAAATATGTGTGGTTGGAGATTTGTCACAAAGTCTATTTGTATGAAAAAAAAACGTCAGAAGAGAAAAAAAAAACACTTCATTATATAAAGTTTCAATACTTGAGGAATTTGGACTAAAAAAATAAGGAAATTTCATTAAAAATAATATTGGAAATACTTGGAACGAACACATTTACAGTTGACTGAACGAACAGGGTTTGAAGAAATAAAAATAAACAAAACTTTCATTCGATATGATATTAATGTTAATGTAATTAATGTTAAGTTTTTCGAAGAAATAAAAGATAATATATTTATAGTTCTTTTTATTTCATCTTATTATTTTTATTGGAGATTTCTAAATCCTCTTGATTTTTAACAAACAAGTGTGAAGCAATTATGTGGTTGGTATGACTAACAATCATCAGATTTTTCTGTTTTTCAGAGTAGCCCACTTCCACTTAAATGGTAACTGTTAAATTAGTTGAAGCGTTTAATGTAAATGATAAGAATGATATTTTAACGATTAAATCTTCTAACTTTATTTCATAACATATATAAATGATATTTTTTAATTAGTTTTAAAATATAAAGAAATAAAAAAATAAAAAACCATTCAAAGAATATTCTTTTAAATTATAAAAAAAATTGTCAAAATTTAATCATTAAAAACTTATTTTCCTGTACAGAAATATATCTCTGGACTGCACATTTGAGGATAACAGTATACACCTCATCAAACTTTTATTCAACATCAAAGTAGCAATTTAATATATAATCCAATAAAAAAACTGGTGCTAAAATGTTACCTACCTGTTCATGTACTTCCATCAACATTACCATCTGCTACAAAGTTCTTCCAATTTCAAGTTTCTGTACATTACATTTGTTTTTATTTTGTTTGAAGTACATGAGTGACACCATGCCTCACTCTCATTGACTTCACTTCCTTTTTTTAATGCTCTTTTCAGCATAACCACTTTGCAGAATAATGCTATTGCTCATTATACACTCTCAGCTTTCAGCACACCCACTACCGTAAAACATGACATAAAGATAAAAGGGGTTTTTGGCTTTGACCTTTAAACCAACACACACACACTTAAAACATCAACATAATGGTGTTATTTTCTATCAATATCCTGTATTTAACTAGCTATTACATCTGTCATAACAAATGCATTGAATATATTGAAACCATGTGGGGGAAAACCAGATGGACCCATTTGCATTACTTTAGCTCTAAGATTGTCTAAATCAATTATGATGCAGTTGAATCATCACAATTGGTGCTTCCACTCTTGTCTCTTCTTTTTCCTCTAAAATACCATATCTTTTTCCCCGTAACAGAGGTTACGTAGAGTATTGTATCAGATAAATTAGTTTCTACAAATAGTTGAACTCCACTTAGTCAATAGTAAACTTAATTAACTAGGAGTAGGTTGTTTTATTAGGAAAAAAAAAACATTTTACTCCACATTCTTATATCTGTACCACACGTGTAATTTTGGATATTAAATGCACGTTAAAACCTACAAGTACCATTATAATATAATCTAAAAACATTTTGCTCACTTTTGGTTGTTGAAAATCTACACGCAAGTGTCACTAAATGTTAAAACCAAACGGAGCATGTGGACTTAAATTGATTGTACTGTGATATGTACAAAACAAATCAGTGAAGGTTTTATTTTTGTTTCAGCGCAGTACTATAGGTGAGGTGATGAAAAAAGCACACAATTCAGGATCCATATCAAGCCAAATTACCTTAAGAACCTGAAATGAGAAAAAGGGAAAATTCGTAGGAAGATGCAGTCTTTTTTTTAATACATATCTTACACTGCAGAACAATAAAAGGGTACACTCAATTTGTGAAGTTCCATTGAAGATATAGAAAAATTTAATATATTCTGGGAATCAGAATATATATGATCACAGAGTGGTCATGGTCATGATTTCTTTCACCACTAATTATGACCTTGTAAAAATATTTAAAAAGGTGTACTAATTCTACAGCCAACTCATTAGTACAGAGCATGATTTAGATTGAGTCTATCCCAAGCCTTATACATGTTTGTTTAGGGTATACTAAAGATGTAGTTTTGTACAGATAGACTACGTACGTGCAAGCTGTTATCAACATCAGCAGCCACTATAGCCATCTCTGAAATCTTTGGGAATCATATTCATACATATACATACGATATATATACACTTAAAAATACAAAATGTGCACAAAAGTCAAATGAATAATATGGCAGTCTCTTTCCTGTGTGGTCCAGTACATTGTTTCCGCATGGGATCATGTAATTTTCAGTCATCATGTGATTTTATCACATGAAATACTGCAGAGAGCGTATATTTTGTATTTAGAGATTTAGATATGTTTGGTACGCAAAAAACAAAAGGCAGTGATTAAGAAAAATATGAGTGATGAGTGATCTCTGAATTAACAGAAGGAGACAAAGCAAAGCACTACTTCCTATATACTTGTATTAACATATTACAATAAGTTGGGTTTCCAAAGACACACTTGTCTTCGCATGCCATATTTTATAAGCTAAAAACAAAGATCAAGGTTTAAAAAAAAAATTAAGAAAAGAGGGAAAGAAATACCTCTTTCTGGGTTTTCTTACAACAACATGAACACAAGCACATTTTGACAGCAAGGCATCATCACAATTCACAGGCTTAGAGGGACCTGGGACTAACATCTTCTTCACATGTGCTTCTTCTTGAGCTTGGAAGGTACACCAAAGACTCAGAAACAGCACAAGTTCTCTTGCAAGAACCATAAAGGTTAATGAACCCAAAACGATCACTCACACTCCTTGGCACCTTCCACAAATTTCTACTTGTTTCTTCACCACTATCATCATCCTTTGAGCATTCCACCAGTGCAGCAAAGAAAGGATCCCTTTGGAAAACACTTTGTACCGAGTTCTTCTTCCTCACCCTTGTTTCTTCATGAGTGAGGTTCTTGGAAGAGCGTGTGGTGGTCGGTGGGGGCAACGGTAATAGTTTCAACGATGACTCCTGCAGCTTCTTTTTGGAATTCTGTTTCTTGGGAATTCCCGGCAAGTGTTCCCAAGAAAATGGAACACCCGAGAATCTAAGAGGAGATGCAGGACTGAGAAGTGGATCCTCGGGGAAATAGAATGATTCAAAGGAGGAAGATGAGGATGAGGAATGAGTCCTGCGAGATGAAGAGTACTTTCCTGCATGGAAGATGTCACATTGCTTTGGAACAACCTTCGCATGCTCACTAACACTTGCTCCTGATGATGATGAAGAAGAATCCATTGTGTTCCTTTCAGGAAGAGAAAAGATGTCTCACAAAACTTTCTCTCTCTCTCTCTCTCTCTCTCTCTCTCTCTCTACCTCTCATTCCAGATTTTATTATATAGGCACACAGACAGATACATATGTACCACTCCTATTCTAACAACACTTTATTTTATTTATGCACTTCAAGTTAAACTAATTAATCAACTATTATAAAACTTCAATATTGATAACTTTAGTATACAAAATTAATTATTACTCTTTAATGTATTGAATAACAGTACTATAAGCATTACACAAGAAATGAAGTAATTATAAGACAGACACATAGGAAAAATAAGGTTTGTGGGAAAAAGAAGAATGATATTATAGAAAGAAAAAGGAGGCATATATAATAATACATAGCATTGATGAAGGGGAGAAAGTGTTTTAAATGGGAGGTTACCCATAAAGAGTGGTTAGGAAGCAATCACATGGATGAATGGGCAAAGATAAGCAATTGCATCTGCAGACTGTAGTGTTGGTTTAATTCAATTCAGTTGTTTGTGTTCATTTGGAAGAGTAGCTCATCAATTTCATCTAAAAAAATCTACATATATGTTTTATATATGTTTTATTGAGAAGATTTTATTGGAAAGATACAACAATATCAATGAGACCTGAGTCTAACCAAGTAACAATAAGTTTATAGGTCTTCATCCTTATATGATACTCCACTCTCTCATTTTTACCCAATATAAAACTTAAACTCGCACTTGGAGACACCTATGTTTCAAAATTCTTTTTATTTACTTCCATTTCTAAAATCTCGCCTTCTCCCATTGGTAACAGATTTTCATCTTCAACATTCTTTTCCGACACTACACTGTGGTTTATTTTAGGTACACTTCAATTTTTTCGTATCAGTAAGTCACAAATGTCTGTCCTCCAGTTCCTTGTGCTACTCCAAAAAAAAAATCATGGGTACAATTTTTCATCCGGTTGTTCCGAGTAAAATTAATTTTTATAGAATAAAACTTTATTGTGGAGTTTGTAGATTATGTTTATAGTACCTCTCTGTTTTTTTTTTTTTTTACAGATAAAGTGTAGTTCTTAATTGCTTGAATGTTTTCTGAATATACAATAAAATGGTTTTTTATTTTATTTTTATTTTTACTGGATTTGGACGAGTGTCTCCAAAATAAAATATAAGAATTTGAAGAAAGTAGTTGCTCCTAATTTATTTTATGATATAATTAAACATTTTTATAAAATTTTAAATAATAAAATCTATCAATACACTTTTCTCATTCATGTTATCTTATATATTCTAAATTTTTTTAAATTTTTACTGACTTAAATATTAGAGTATTAGAATATTAGAGAAGTTTTTGCAAGTAAACTGTTCTTTTATTTTTCTTTTCTGAAATTCCGAAATTTTAATTAGAAAACAATAATTAAGTTCTTGAGAGCTTCGTATTCTATCTCGAAAACACTTCGGATAAATTTAGTAAGAACCATTTCTTATCTTTTAGTAACTTTTATTTTAATCTCGTTTATTAGAAGTATATAAAATATATAAAGGATTAACCAATTTTTTTTGTTATAGAACGAATCTTATTGGTTGAAATTATAGAATGAAGTTAATTTAATGATGATCATGTAGTGATCCAAATAGTAAATTTTCAGTTCCGGGCATGTGGCCGGTGGTAATTCAATATATTTTTATTTGATCACCTATAACTCAAAAACAGACAGTGGATACCTTTCCCATTTAAATTTTTTGTTACACAAAATTAGAATTGCTCTTTTAGATTGTGAAGTAAAACAAATGAACAAAATAGGTCAAGACGCGATTTTTCTTACTTAAATATTGACTTTCAATTTTATATTTTTATCAAAGTAATATGGAAAAATTCCATTGACGAGTTTCCAAAAATTACACCAACATTCCAAAAATTCTACACTTTTTAAATTTGTTTTGAAATTGTATTTCCTTTCATATATATATATACACAGTCTATCTGAACACTTGGCTTGTCACTTCACTTCTTTCTTCCTCCGCTTGGTATCTCTTTCTTCTCTTGTTCGGTAATTCAGACGATCAGAGTATCGGTCAGTTTCGGTCCGTTCAGTTTAACAATTAATGTTGTAATAAATGATGCGAAGTAAAAGTTCTTACCAACTTACCTTGAAGTTCTATTTATAATTTTTTAAATGGGCCTTGGATTAGTGTTTACTTAATTGAGGCTCAATTGCTTTTTAAACTTGATTATTGACTTGTCTTACCTTAATTACATAAGTATGATCTTCTTCTTGTTGTCGTCCAACTGACATGACTATGCGTCCGCACTTCGTCAGCCATGACTTTGTGTCCTAATATACAGATGAGAATAGTAAGTCATGGCCGATGTTGTCGAGAGCCACAGTGTTCAATGTGCAGTCACACTCACAAGCATCCAATAAAGGTCATAATGTAATTTTCAATTAGTTGTTGACAAAGCAAATGTGACATGGGCTCCCTCGGTCGGCTCTCGTGGCATGCGGCCGCTCGGTTATTGAGCACTTATTATCACTCCAGATTGATTGCTACATTACCTAACTATGACTTCCAACCTCAATCGTAGGATCGCAGGACGACCAACGATGTAACTGAGGTACATAGTTTGGTGTTGATGCAAATTTCTTGAGCGTCGATCGGCTGCTATGGGGATCGAACCCTACGGTACACCTTTCTTAAATTGTTTAAATAATTACATGTAGAAATGGATGGAAAATGGTGAATTGACATGCACGTTATTTTTATCTAAATTAAGAAAGAGATAAATGATAGAAGAGTACAAATGGTAAGTGACGTGATAATATAAAAAGGGATGAAAACGATTAGTGTGAATAGTTTATTATTATTATTATTTTTTTGTAATTAAAGTTTGCTCATACATCGTTATTCTTACTTGAAAATGAGTCCCGGACCTTTCGTGGACGGGTGGGTTTTATAACCTTTGATTAATCACAATACTCATATATTTTATATGATTGTAAAATATTTTTTTTGTGTAAGAAGGGAGTAGAGTCGATTCAAAAATAAAGCAAGTGAAATATTTGCTTTAGTTCTCCAAAGTAAGAAGGTCTAAAAATAAATTTACTATCAATATTTTTTTATTAAATTAATTATAATATTATATTTAAGAAAGAATGTCTAAAAAATTTAGTACTAATATATCTCTATTAAATTAATTATAAAATTATTTTAAAAAAAATTGGCCTCAAAAATAATATTTTATTATTAATATAGTTCTATTAAATTAATTATAAGTTTATGTATGAAAATAAAATTTAATTAAATTATTATGAGTGTTTGTTAATTTTTATTGATATTAAAAATGATATTTAATGAGTTAAAATCTTTTTTTAGTAAATTATGATTTCGTTTACGAGAAAGACAATGATAGATTATGTTCATTTTCTTATAATTAATCTTATTCTATTTTCTTCTTTTATCTCTTTGTCATTTTTGTTTTTTTTCCTTTCTTTCTTATATTCTAGAGTCCTTTTTTAGAGTTAAGGTTTTGATATATTACATTTCTTGAATCTCATGTTGTTTGTGTGTACCAAACTTTTCATCCTCATTTTTGGTTAGAATGTTTTTTTTTTCTATTTGTGTTGCTGTTGTTTTTATTCTATTTGTTGAATTTATATTAGAATTAGAAATGCATTTCTTTTACTCAGTATTGTTTTTTGGTACTTTTAGATTTACAGGTTTATTGAGAGTTTATTTTTTCATATATCTTGACAAGGAAATGAAATTTTTCTACAAAACTATTAATTAGATTAAATTTTAGTTTTTTTTTTGTGGATAATAGATTAATTGAAGTATAATTCAAAGTTGAATTTTCTGTAGAAAGATAATTTAAGTTTAGGGAAAAATATCTTTACTATCAAGTTGAGAAAAACATAATTTTTTTAATTTTATTATTAATGATTAATCTTAAAATAAACTCTAAAGATTCGTGAAAAAAATGAAAATGGGACTTTAGAAAAAGAGACTTGAGACTTTAAGACACTACAAGTCTATTATCAAGTTTACTTTCCTAACAACCTGAAACCATTTTAATTGTTTTAAGTCATTTGTATCATATACTTGTCTTTAGTTGTATTTTATAAATTATAATTTTTTTATTTTATATAAAAATATGTACATATGTTAACTAGAAAATTTGAATAAAGATATTAAAAATTCAAAAAAAAGAATTGAGACTTTAATTACATAACAATAAGGAGTTAAGAATAAATTTATTAAAATAGATAAGATTATTGAATTAGGAAATCCAGGTAAGTGCTCTTTGAATGAAAAAGATAACAAAAATATAGATATAATTGAAACTGACCATAGAAAAAAAGAGAGAAGTAGTTAATGATGAAAATAATTTGATTCTCAAACCCTTGATAAAAATATATATGATCCAAGTCAATGAAAGAATAATATTAATACAAATTTGAGAGATTTTTTATGTAAAACAAAATTCTATTAAAATCAATGATATAAATTTTGTAGGTACTTTTCTTCATCGTATTATATTTAAAGACCTAAATTTTTGCATAAAAGAAAATTCGAAAAATAAATTTTAAAATAAAATATTTTAATTTTAAGTTTGTTTTAGATATTTCGAACTCTTATTCTATTTTTATGTAAGAATGAAGGTAATAAATATTAATTATTACATTTTGTTAAAAATAGCGAAAAAAACATAATTTTATTAAAATTTGTAATATTTTAAGTGGTGATGTAGTTTTATTAAAATTTGATATCCTTTACTGAATTAGGTATGACTAGAGTTATTGCAATGATATATCTAGAACTTAAATACTTTTTTATTCACCCTACTCAAGATTAATTCTATTTTTCGACTTAACCCTTCCTTGGAATTATAAATATGCTCAATCAGATCATCTACTCCATCTTAGAGGACACTCAAGTTTATATTTATTTAATCAATATTTTTTTTTATCAATGATAAAAAAAATTAGTCATAGAACATATGACGTGCTCAAATCCCTTATGATACGGTACTTTCCAAAAATCATTATTTTCACACTCGCTATGTGACAAAATTTACAATAAAAATAATATGATCATTTTATCCTAATAAATCTTAAACACTTCTTTTTTTCAAACAAGATGTAATGAATGACACTTTCAGAATATCTCTTCCAGGAAATAATAATGCTCTATTATTTTTTAAATCGATATGAAATACAAAGATGAATGAGATAATTTTCTTTTTAAAAGAGTTTTGAGGTTACTCAAAGGAACGTTAAGAAAATCCATATCTGCAGATATTTATGATAAAATTCATAATGGAAAGAAAATGAATATTGTAAATAGATATTTACAGATAACGGATACGAGTATTTTTTATATCCGTATATTAACGGGACAGGTACAGGTAATATAGTATCCGTATCCGTGGATACTCGTATCCGCTATATTATAATTTAAAAATATGATTGAAATATTAATACATTGATTTTGAATGAGATATTTTCTAACAAACGACACGGGTATTTATCCAACGAACAAGGAATAAAGTATAAGAAAGTTACTACCTGTACACTACTCGTTTTGTTAACATCTCTAATCATTATATAGTCAATTATGTTTAATCATAATTTATTATTATATTTTTCTTGTAAACTATAAACCATTTTGAATCTATAATCATTGTTATTGAATATGATAATGATTAGAGATGGCAAATACACCCCCCGGTGGGTATTGTTCGAATCTGTCCCCGTTTTGACGGAGAATCTCCGCATTGACTAGGTTTGGGTATGGGTATGGGTATGGGTATGGGGAATCCCCGACTTTTTCAATTGGGTATGAGGATGTACATATCCCCGCCATAATACCTGTCCTCGTTTAAATTATTAAAATATTCACAATTAATTAAATAATCCTATATATATATATATATATACTTTTTATTTCTTTTAATTATTTGGTTTGTCATGAAACGCATTCGCATCTCCAATATATTTTTCATCTTATCATAACCTTTATATAATTATGTTAAAATGATGTATGTCAATTAAAAACTTTTTATGTCTCATATTTGAATATTTCTATTATTTTAATATTTTTAGTTATTGTATATTTTCCTTTCACATGATTATGTTTAATACTTTCAATTTAAGTGTTTAATAGCATAAACATTTCATTTACTAGGTAATATAAATTTTTTTTACTTATTATTATTAATTTTTGTTTTATTTAAAGAACTTTTTTGTTTCGCTAAAATAATTTTCGTTATTTCTTAACCATTAAGTATATATATTGATATTTAAAAAGTTGTCTTAGTTATACATTTATTTTCCTTTGTGTGATTTCTTTTAATAGTCTTTCAAATTTTTTCTCAAACACACATTTGTTAATTTTTTAATATTTTTACTTGTTGTTTATGTTCATCATGTAGAATACTATTTCGATATATTTTATCTAATTTATTTTCTAACTCATTATCAATCATATTGTAATTTTTTCACTATAATTGTATTAATAACTTTTATTTATTATAATATAAAAATTTAATGTAATTGCCATGAATTTTTTTTATCACCATTCAACATATGTTAGAGTTCAAAAGATACAAGATCTATGTCAAAATTTTATTATTATGTTTATTATTTGTTCTTTGCGTCATTTTGATGAAATGATATATTATCATTTTTATTGGTGCATAAAAAAGAGATTCCTTAGAATTAAAAAAATTAAAGTAAACAAACATTTAAAATATATTTTAATTTGAATATTTACTTTCCTTTTATATTTTTTTAAAAATATTTTTAAATTTTATCAACTAGGTTTCACTAATATTTGTAGTTAGCAAATTTAATAAATGTTTTGGTTCTCATAAAATTTTATTTGGTATTCTAATCTAAAATGTAAACAATTATAATTTATTTTAAAGTATTTGATAGAAACAACCATCCTCCTAATATTGAATATTTTATAATATTATTTTCTTTACTGTAATTTTTTATTATTTTATAAAAATTAATTAAAATTAATATTGAAGTAGTAAGAAAACGGGTATGCATATGGATACGAGATTATACCCGTTATCCGGTGAGGATGGGGATGTGACAAAAGTTTAATACCCGTTGGATTTGGGTATGGGGATGAATGTTTTTTACGGGAATGGGTATGGGATAGCGAAACCCATGCCCACCCCGTTGTCAACCCTAATAATGATATAATCAATTATGTTTAAACATAATTGATTATTATTTTTTTCATGTAACCTATAAACCATTTTTAATCTATAATCGATTAATTATCAATTGAACTTTTTTTTTTTATAAATACCTAACATAATTAATTATGTCCGAAATAATTGATTATTTTTTAAACATGTGGAAACCAAATTTTTATCACCGTAATTAATAATGTTAAAAAAAAGAGCATAAAATAAGTTTTTTAATACATATTTTCTCAATATTATATTAAAGAGTGATTCATCCTTTATTTTAATCAAACTAGGATGAATCAGGAAGAGAGGAACCAAATAGAAGGTATAATCATTATAAAATTAACACATCATGCTTTACTAACACATATATCAATATGTGATTTATGTAGATTGTTAGAAGTGCGGAATTGATAAATTTTTAGTTGTTGTCAATGTTTTCTGTAGTCACGGAGTCAATTTGAAATTACTAATTAAACTCTAATATATATTTAATTATATTTAAAACTATTAAAATATATTTTTGAAATTATAATTCAAACAAAAAGTTGTATATGTCTATGTGTGTTTTTCAAATCAGGTAGTAGGATTAAATTAGTAATTTTAGTTATTTGAAAATATTAACATAAAGTTTTGTTGAAAATCTAAAGTTCTAAAAACTGTCATAAATAGTTTCTTCAATTGGAAATTGTATAGGATTGTTCAATAGGTGAACATTGCAATATCATTCTCCAACAACTGCTTTATGAATCTAACAGTAGTCCAATTTAAAGCTGTTGTATGCAAATAGACCAATTCAAAGCTTTGATAGCAAGAAAATTTATACATGACACCATGAAATGAAAATGGTGAGCGACTTCCTCCCAACTCTGTACTCCAAGCCCTCTGTTACATAACAACAGGCTAGGAAGCTTCCAAATTAATAATGTTTCTGATACTTTGGCATTACCGTTTTCCGAATAAAAAGAAATAGCAGAGCTAAGAGCCAAGAGTCTTAAAAAACTTGAAAATTATATTATTTATATATATTCCATGAGGAAGAAATATCTTTATTTCTTCCTTAGCATTCCGAATACATAATGAACTTAGAGAGCGAGTTGAAATCCAAATCTACAATTACACTTCTTTTCTCTCTTCACTTCAATGTTGCTTGTTAATTGATTCTCTAACTTTACAATTACAACGGAAAATCTCTCATTCATATTACAGTTAGTAGGAATCAACTAGCCAGACTGGCCCAGTGTAAAAGTGGTCACTGCTGCACTAGGAGCCAACAAATTGATCCGTTCTTCTCTGCATTAATTCAAGCTTTCCCAAAAGAACCAAATCAGATTTTTTCAACTCTTGATGCGCCTCAATGCAAGGTAAGCCAATAATCTGTAGAACACAAACATGAAAAGCAACACCCCAATGCAGCCCAGAGTGCCAATTTGCCCCACCACATCCTCTTCAACAAACCTGCACCCACCCTTATCACCATGATAGCAGCCTAATAGATAAGATATCTTCTTGCCATCCTCATATTGGATTCTAGTCAGCAGCCTGTAACAGTAGAAGGTTGTGGATATGTATTTGATCCAAGCCATGCAAGATGGCACCTGATGGACATAGTATCCACCGGTCAATACAAATGCAAGCATTGTCACTGCTGCCACTGTGGAAGCCTGTTTGGCATCCATTATTGCTGCACCTAAAGCAAGTCCAAGACCCTGTGACACCATCACGTATCCCAGCACAACCAACCAAGTCAACACAAAAGCCCAAAAATCTGGCTTTAATCCACCCATCCAATATGTAATAACAAGGAAAATAGTGGGAAGGATAAGCTCCATGGGAAGGTCTCCAACGATTCGAGCCATGAAATAGGAGGACAACTTGTACATGCCAGAAGCTCGCTCTTTCATAAAGATGGCACGTTCTTGAGGGAATGCAAATACTGAGTTGAAAGACGGGAAGACTCCCCAGAAGATGGAAATGAAGAAGAGTAGGCCAAGCCTATCTTGAATGTTCCTGTAATCTGAATGCCACCACATTAAACCAGCTAATAATGCTGCAGCAATAACTTGAGAGACTCTCAGAGTGTTGAAGGATTCGTGTTTTCTTTCTTTGAGGCTCCTCTGAAGTAGGATACTGAATTGGTAAAACCAGTCAAAGAAGCTAACCCTGTCGCTACGTCTACATTCGTTCGAACAGTTGCTTCTCAAAGGGTTTGTGATTTTTGTAGGAACACTTGCAGTGTCCATGCAGGAAGCTTTTACCTTGGGACCCAGTATTGTGTTGTATGAATGGATTAGGTTTTGCTTTATGTTTGGTTTATCTTTTTCACTTTGACCATCGATGTGGCTAACACCTGCAGGATTCAAGGTTCAACTTGATTAATATCGTAGAATTCCCCACTCGTAAAGATCATTCTATTATGCATTCCAATTATGGAGATAAGATCTATTATATGAATAAACCAATTGGACAGGCGAAAAATAACCAGAAAATTTTGCCTAGTGATAATATATATCAAACACTATCAACACTAATTATTGTTTCTGTTATTTTATCGCATATACATTTGTCTCTGTGTTAACAAACATTTGATGCCCACCAACCTTTTTCTCCTTTGATTTAAGAATCTGGATTGCATTCGGTTCACAAAATAGGTTTGGGCCGGGGCTAGCTTCATATTACTAGTTGGCAATATATTATTCAATTTCCAAATTTAGGAAAAAGGGGAATAGCATACCACCACAGACAAAGTAGGAATGGATAATCCACAATAGAACGAGAGAGATTGAAGACTTCAACAAAAAGTCCTTATCCAAAGCAACATAAGTTATATTATTCATATGATAGAATTAAATTTATATAACATTTTATGATTTTTTTGTCTCTTTCAATCACATAATCATCTTATCTCGTATTATCTCTCGTTGTTATGTATTTATTATATAGAAATAAGAATTATATATAGAAATACAATTTCTTCACCGACAGTGGAATAAACTACGGTAAAAGTGAAGATGCACAGCACCAAGGCGATGGCCTGTGGGAAAATATTGTAAATATCGTGGTTGCATATTGCATAAAAAAATATTGAAGCTGAAGAAGCAACAAAGTATAGGATTAGGATAGGTGGAACCAGGGATAAAGTAAATGAAAATATGTTTGAATTAATTAAACAAGTAGTTGATTATTGAAAAAGGGCTGATTAGAGGCATGAACGTGGTTAAATAGGGCAGTGGGACTCGTAAAAGCTGACTTATGTTAGTGTTATGGTGAGTCTCCACTAAGATTGGTGCTGGCACTGCTGACTGGGCCACCAGCTCCCACTTTGATTTGCATAATATCAATGTAGCTATTTACTTTCATTTCATTACACCTTTCTGCCATCAGACTTCACTTTTCGGGAGAAATGTTTTTATGGATGTAAAGCTACCCAACACGTGTAGCTCTTTAACAGATCCTAAGACAAGAGATTCTAATAAAGTGGGAGGAAAAGAGAAAAAGAAACAAAGTGAACGGAAAAGAGAATCAGTGCAAAATTGGCCAGATCATTGTCAAAGAAGTGAAGGTCAAGTTTTTTTCCTCAGATCTAATGATGAATAAGAAAAGCTCCCAAGACCATATGCTCGAGTAGGTCAAGATTGATTTATAACAAAATGCTTAGTTTTTTTTTTTTTTTTTAAATATAGAGCATTGATTAAAACATTAGGGGCAAGAGTAACTTCATCAAAGGAAATAACATCAACGTAAAAGCAATACAAAAAGGTATGAGCATAACATACGGACAAAGATAAATCCTAAACCCCACTTTAATACCTCTTGTACCCCCTAAAGTTTAACCTCCTCCATAAAATATAAGATACCTACGAGAGGTGTAAATTACTTGATAATTTGATCACAATTTTTTAAAGGTAGACAGGGATTTAGTGTGCCACCTTTTCCAGGTGCTCTTTGTATTATTTTTCCTTTTAACAGCGGTTTGATGGTTTCTCACGCTATCAATGGCGTCATCAACCTTAATATCGACATTATCATCATGGTCCCAAGAATCAACGAAAAAGGTTAAGAGAGGCACATATCATAACAATATTTTAGTGCCCAAGGTGTTGAACTCCATATTAGATAAAAATACCCAGTCAAAGAGCACTTACCATAGAGCTACTAATTTATGAAATAATAATTTAATAAATTATAGATTGTGGTTAGTGATATCACCAACCAAAATCTAGCTATACTAAAAGAAGCAAACAGAAGCACCAATAAAAAGGCCAATTATCTACAACTCAAGGACTCCGGTCCACTACCTAAGCATTTCCAACTTTATACCATATGCACGTTCTCTTTTGACAGCCCACAAATAACTTTAGTACACATGGCATGCCGTTTTCAACGATTACACCAGTCTACCCCAATTACACCTGTCCTTCAACAGATGCTAAAAGTTGAAAATTATTCAGGAGGCTTATACTAACTTCATGTCTTGTGAAACCAATTGCATAACATTCTTTCCTACGTTTGAACTTGACATAGAAACGAGAAACAAAGACGTTTAACTTTGAAAACAAAGTCTGTTTTTGTGAATTGTGAATTGTCAAATTATATCTAATCTAATCATTTTTTTTGTCCTCGTACAAGCTCAACCCAAATGCCTATTTTGGACACCACAACAAAAGTATTGTCCATTCTGATGTTATTCTTTCTAAAGGATATCAGATCAACTTGTTCTTATATTGAAAGGATATGGTTGATGGTTATGGTAACAAGGGGCCACGCTGCATAAGTCCATGAGATCTGCTATTTTTCTTCTAAATTTGGAATATATCCGGACCCACATAAAAATTGACACCATACTGAATATGATCGGGAATTGGAAACTCTAAACTACTTTCTTTGTTTCATAAACCACACTCTTCTGAGGTAATCTATCCAATCACTCGATTTCCCATCATTCATTATGTAAAATCTTAATCGTCCAGCTTAATTCTAAAATACTTGGTGAACCTAGACTTCAAAAAAATCTACTTGTCAAACTGTTAGATAGTTTCAAGAGAAAATTGCATGCCTCGCTGGAGGAGGCAATGGTCACAAATTTGGTTTGGCCAAGAAGAAACAGTATTGGCCATAGAGAGAAGAAAAAATTGGACAAAAAAAGAGAGGAAAAATCAAAGCATAAGGAGTCAAATCAGGTTGTCCTGGAAAAAAGAAAACTAACTGGTATACAAGAAAAGCAAGAAAAAGTAGAGCCAACGACAGACAGTTCCAAAAAAAGAGGACACGTGGTAAGCATCAGCAAATTGTTTATGTAAAGCATCCCAATATTGATGCAAAATCAAAACCCATTACGGATCTAATCGATTCGTTCCACTCAAAGAGAAATCTTTATCTTTCTCTCCTAGCTTATACCTAAAATATACCTTTTATTAAATGAAAAAATCATTACACAAGCGAAAAACAGAAAGAAAAGTGAAAATATATAATAAGAGATGTTATGTTATAATAAATTTAAAAATCATCTTTATTGTTACAAAATATTCTTTACACTCAATAATCGACATCACCACCACCAAAGTTCGAAATGGCCAACTCATTTTAAAAAAAAAGGTGATTTATAAGTTTTTTTTTAATTACATCCTATTAAGTTCTAGCTAGGAGTGATCCGAATATTAGAGTGATCGCTATTAAATGTCCACTAAAGAGACCCAACAAAGGAAAAGGGATTGGCAAGAAATGAAAAAGTAGTTTGATAAGTCTTATTCGCGAGAATCCGTTGAGTATTAATTATAGAAAAAATAGAACACTAATATATTTTGGTGAATACTTAAAATAAGAAACATAAACCGATGTTAATATTTTATTTGTATTTTAACGTTAACGAAGCGAAACTGAATGTAAATTAAAGCAGGATGTAGATAGTATTAATTAAATAGAAAAAGGGATTTTAATGAGCAAGAAGGGCCAAAATGGGTGAGAAAAGGAGTTGAGTTGAGGACCATAATATCACGCAATCATAGCAAGAAGGAACAGAGTTACATAACATGATGTCCGCCACTGTTGTTAAACTTATTGCCCTGTAGCCCCGAATGACGTTCATTAATTCGCTTTACGAACACACGCTCACCCATCATGCCCATATACCAAACATTCTACCCCACACCATCACACTACACACATTACCATAAGCCTTACAATAACCATTACCGTAACCATTACCTCCACTACAAAACACTAGAAAGATAGATACATATCATATCAACTTATCAACCTCAATCACAAGCACTTCCTTGGAAGCCAACATCACTCACCACTAATAATTCACGCCAATCAAAAACACAAAACAGCAAAAACAATTCAAACCGACACACCACAAGCAGTTGTAACAAGTTAAACTGTAATTCGTTAAGAAATAGCAGAAACGGTTGAAACTGTGACGTACCGTTTGCGAGATCGAGCAGAAAATCCGCCGGATTCATCGGGAAAGACGGCGCGAAACCAACCGACTGAAAGTACCGCATGGCGTCGCTTCCTTTGCCGAAGTACAAACACTGTCCTTCAGATAGCAACACAACTTTATCGAACATCTGGTACACACGGCTCGAAGGTTGGTGCACCGATGTAATTACACTTTTGCCCTTCTTCGCCAGTGACCCCAGCGTCACCACCAGGCGGTGTGCCGCCGTCGAGTCCAGACCGGAGGTAGGCTCGTCCAGTATCAGCAGAGAGGGGTCCACCAGCATCTCGTGCGCGATGCTCACGCGCTTCCGCTCCCCGCCGGAGACGCCTCGGATGAAGCTGTTTCCTATTATCGTGTGCTCGCACTTCCTCAGCCCCAGCTCCGCGATGGCAGACTCCGCCGCCGCGACCTTCGCCGCACGCGGCAGCGTGCGCGGGAGGCGCAGCATAGCGCAGAACACCAGCGTCTCGCGAACCGTGAGATGCGGGTAGAGGATGTCGTCCTGTGTAACGAAGCCGGTTCTCCGAAGAACCGATTTGTTGAGTTTGGTGGAGTTGGCGAGGATTGTTCCTGTGAGGCCGTTCCCATGGAGCCTCCCAGCGAGCGCGTTTAGGAGCGTCGATTTTCCGCTCCCGGATGGACCCAGCACCGCTAAGATCTCCCCTGGGTGTGCTATTCCCGTGATGCCTTTTAAAATAAGTCGCTCCTGCGGCGCGGGTGGCCTTGATCCTTGATCAGACGGCGATGATTCGCAGGGTGTAAAGAAGGTCTTGATGCTCCCTCGGGTCTTTGTTTTGTCCTCTATCTTCAAGCGGTATTCGACGTCCATGAACTGCGTTGCATGAAAACATTAACTCATGACAATAAATTGGTATTAACTATTTTCCAGAAAAGAAGGAAAATTAGGTGAAGTCAAAGTGAGTTAAAGGAAGATTAATACGTTTAGTTATCCTTATAGTTATGATGTGTAGCAATAATGTAATGATAAATACCTTAAGGGTGATGGGGTAAGAAGAGGAGAAGAAAGGAGGGATATCACGGGATTGTTGAGGGCTGTGTTTGGGAGGAGGGAGATTGGAGTCTCCATTTGGTGTTGGCATTATGGTTTTTCCTTTGTCTCTGTGAGGTTTTGGGGGACAAAAAGAAATTTGGGAAGTAGAAAAAAGATGAAGAGAAGTGTGTTAGGAGTGAATGAATGAAGTGAGAGGAAGAAGGGATAGGAATACATGGGGTATTTATGGAGGGATCAGAAGCCATGGCAGTGCCACGTTAAAGTAGAACTACCAATTTGGAATTGCTACGTGGCGATCATATACATGCAGTTGGCATGGTGCAATGTTTCGTGGAATGGTCCACTTTCTCTTCCTCATACTTTTTTCCTCCTTTTATCTCTTCCCCTTTTTCTCCCAAGAAAAAAAAGGTTTTTTTAAATGCAAAAGAATGCGTAAATATGCATAGTGGTGAGAAGTTCGAAAAACGTACTGGTATGGTAGTAGCAGACACCGGTGGTGCTGTTGTTGCCCATTGCCTCGGCAGCAGGAGCCGAATCGGGAAATAAGGTGGTTGGAACACGTGCCACCACCATCATCACATATCCATCTATATCTATGTTCTTCTTCACACTCTTGCTGCAATACTCAAACTAACATCCCCTTATCTTCTGCAATTTCTTTTCTGGTTTTTCCGTCACACACTGTCATCATGCTTTCAAATTCTCAAACCCATCTTACCAGTTTTTTTTTTAAATATAACTCTTTTTATTTAATACCTTTTTTTTTTCTTCTTCAATCCGAAATATGTACAATGTGTTTTACCATAAATCATTCTCAAACCAAATTTATTACATTTAACAGTATCTTTCGATGACATTTATTGCTTCAAATATTTGTGGAGATGTGAAATGAATCTCAAACATGCATTCAATTGTGCTGTACATATATGAGGAAACACTCGTATTTTTCTTTTAGATTCTTGCACTCTTTCAACACAGGAATACATGTGATGTTTTAACAACAAATTACTATTTTCTTTTACTTCTTTTTAAATGTCTTTCTTAACGAAAATTATTCTTTTTTATTTTTTATATTAGAAAAATGTATGTTAATATATTTTTTATTATTATATTTGTTTATTTAATTAATGTACGGAGAAAATAAAATTATGAAAACGGAAAAAATACAATAATACCTAAATGTATATTAGATTAAAAGTAAAAAGTAATAATAAATAAATCACTTAAAATTATATAAAATTAAAGCTATATATATTTTCTGAATTTAGTAAAAAATCTACTGTAAAACGTATTTTATATACAAATTATATTCAATCAGAGGTTGAAAGTGTTATCTATTTATGCACGTTAGTTAATTAATTTCATATGTTATATTTAAACTTCTTTTTCTATCATGGATCCTCTGAAATTGTATTTTACAAAAAATTATAATTAACTATGTTATTAGAAGAATTTTGATTAATAATTATTAATAACTATGTTATATATATATATA
>Ga0214543_1002989_pt1 | contig 33165 bp, 20 predicted proteins | sample CNSS2metaG_FD_160094 | JGI IMG/M metagenome (GOLD analysis project Ga0214543, IMG submission 160094) | Root nodule microbial communities from cowpea collected in UCLA plant growth center, Los Angeles, California, USA - CNSS2 | ecosystem: Host-associated > Plants > Roots > Nodule | place: USA... | reverse complement strand
TTCTTTAGGTTTGGTGTATAAATGGGCAAAAGAGTGTTTTACCTTGAGGAGCTTAGGCCCTTGGTCTTCCCTTTGTCACTCTAAAGTGTACGCCTCTTAATTAAATAAAATTTCTCTCAACAATGATTCTAGTGTGGGTTGCTATGCCTAGTTCAGATGAATGTTGTTCTAGCTAGTAGAGTTTAAATGTACAACAACGTAGCCCGTATTGTATGTAAATTGCACTAGTTAAATGTAATGCATGCTATGATAATTTGAAAACTATTGGTGGGGTGGCCATTTATTGCATGCTCGATTACGAATATTGTAGTGTGCATTTGTTTATTATTAGGATTAGGATAGGCTAGGAAGCATACATATAGAATAACTGTCATTATGAAATGTATATATCAGTATGTTTGAATTCATTTGGAACAGTATATCCGAATATTGTCACTTTCTGTTTTTTCATGAACTTGCTGACAGTGAAGTTTAGATATAGTAACCATTCTATGCATCATTAGTAAATACTTGGATCTTGGTGTAAGGCTTTGGCAAATGACCTTTTTTCCTTCTTGTGTTTTATCTTTAAGTTTATGATTATTTATTTGGATAACATTGAGACACTTGTATTGAGAACTTCTAGTAGTAAAAAATGGGATTTTCTGTACTAATCCCTTTTCATGTTACATGTGTGGCGGATTATGTTGAAGTTTTAACTAGTTAGTAAATTATTTTAAACTGTACTATCCTTATTTTAGGTATTGGGATACAAGGCAACCAAATCCAGTGCATACACAACAACTTCCTGAGCGGTGTTATGCAATAACAGTCAAACATCCTCTGATGGTAGTGGGGACTGCAGATAGAAATCTGATTGTCTTCAACTTGCAAAACCCTCAGGTAATCTTTCATTCTTCTTTCTAAATTATTTTTTAGTGTTGTTTGTAGGTTTGAATGAAATAGGTTGGCATCATAATGTAAATTTTGACTTTTATGCTTAGGAGATGAAATTTCAACTAGAAATTCTATTACGGTTGTCTAATTTGTGTAACATGAGTGCTAGTGATAGGTTCAGAAGTCCAAGCTTCACTGCATGATACTGTAATTGATATTTTAGAACAATAAAATATGTATACGGTTATTTTTCCAACTCTACTTGCTATTTTCACATGATTTGTTTGTATTCACGTGGTCTATTCTTTTGGGTTTTACACAGTATTTAAGAAGGAGAAATTAAGAAGCGCAGATTCCATATTGATATATGAGGAACTATTGATTTCAATAAATGTCAATGATATTTGTTATTCTTCTAATTTATATTGAAATCCCACAGACTGAATACAAGAGAATTGTATCTCCACTGAAATATCAGACAAGATGTGTTGCGGCTTTTCCAGATCAACAAGGTTTTTTGGTATGTGTTCAGCTCTCACTTATATATAAATACACTAATAAAAGTTTTTTTGTTTCCTTATTTACTTTATTTAATCTCATTACTGCTATGATATGGGGCAATTTTGACACTTGTTTGGGCTTACACATTAATGTTTTGAAGATCCTCTACTACTCAAGGATGTTGAAACCTATGTTGCTTGTATAGAAAATTTCAAATTTCTAGGATATAAATTTACAAAAATATAAGTGTTATCAAAACTTAGTTATGGTGGCATCATGGCAGAAACCGTTGGCGGTTTTGCAACCTGTCACCACAGCAAGGCGGTGGCGAATCGGGTATCTCGTGGTGGTCCATGGCGGCCACTTTTTGTATAATGGCTGGCGGGAGTGGAACGAGTATGTTCTCCCTTTGTGAAATGGCTTCAATAGGTTATGCGCCTTTCATTTTGGCTGCTCCAACCATTAAAAGTGCAAAACTTAATTGGAAGAATTATTTGTGTTGGTTTGCCTTCATGGAATTATGAGTTACTTGCTCAGGATACCATGACCACTTTGAAACTGAACTTTACTCTATTTCTGATGAAAACAAATCCTAGTAGCAAACACCTTTTTGATTCTCCTAATAAGCTAGCATCTCTTAATGAAACCATGATATGACCTTTATTGCGAGGAAGCTCAAGCTGTTGTTGAAGTGAATATGTTCTTGCAAACTAATTTATTAGAAAAAATGAAGATGAAATTAGACTAGTTGTACATGGTGATAAAATTTTTTCCATGAATACAAACTATGATCATTGTGATCAGATTCTCTCTACCCAAGAAGTTTGATCAGTGGTGAGTTTAAGAACAAGACTTCTTTGTGTTCTGACTCCTAAGAACGGAAATCTGCTTATTGCCGTTGAATCTTATGTATTAGTATCCATTTATGGAAAAGGAAGTCATAGCAATACTGGAGGATGTGGTGGTAGAGGTGGTCATCCTCAATACTCCTTTTTAAGAGAATGGGGGCAATACTTAAGAAAGAGAAATGCTACTCTTTGCAAGGTTTTCCTGATAAAGTACTAAATATCTCCAAATCCGAGAAAGTTGAACCCAAGAACAGTAAAGTTGCAATACTTATGGATTGATGAAGGATGCCACGCCACATGAAAGAGCTTCAAAATAAGTGTTGAATTAACTTACCACTTCATCCTATAATCTAAAGATAAGACCAAAGCAAGAGAACTCTCTCTCTTTCATAGGCACTCCACAAATGTTTTTGAAATAACTCTCGTACAGCATATTTCAAAAGTTCTTTTACAAGGAGAATGTGTAGGCTATTTATAACCTTTGAATCTGAAAATACTAATCCTGATAACATGTAAACGCACCTAGAAATCAAATGCAAATTCAAACATAGAAGGCCTAACATGTGACCAAAAGTTTGAATTATGGAGGAGGGAAAAAAATTTTAAAATTTAAAATTGAGACATGTTTCTCATGGTAGGGTCATGCTTCTCTTGCTTCCTTACATGGACTCCTTGCCTCTTTATACAACCATTTGGTTGAGAATTTGGATACTTGTTTTGGGCTTGATAGGCTTCAAGGTTCTTCTTTCTACTTTGCCTTCTAATGCTTACACCCCTTGCCTTCTAATTTCTAGAATTTAACAAACAAAATAAATCTTATTCTACAAGAATTTATTTATTTATAACTATTTTAGATCCTCCCTGGACATGCACTCAACAGTAAGTCTACACTTGTGACCTTTCTTTAGAATCATCTCCTTGATATCCACATCATCAGGGACATAAACTTGGGTATTATGGGAAGCCTAAGTCTCACATCTACTAGTATGGGATGCTCGGTGGAGTATTTAAATGTTTGGTTCTTCTGCAGTGTACACAGATTACAAATCATGATTCTGTTTAGTATCATGGTGATTAGACCACTCCGAGACTTGTGAATTTTCTCATTTTCTCTTCACTTTTCCGTTTTCTTCCACTTGCCCTCAGTTTGTGTTCTCTTGAAGATGTCCTTGTTTTCCTTCAACTATATTTGACTTGTATTACATATACAACTATATTTGACTTGTATTACATATACAAATTCAAACATTAATACTGTTTCTGAGTTTAACTAGTCTCCCCTGTCACATCTATGCTTTGTTGTTTTCCTGCTGTTATTATTGTTAAATCCTTGCTGAATATTTGCTGAAAATGATTTTCTTTTTTTGCTTAAAAATTTTAACTGCTGGCATTATGGAGTATTGACTGTACACTGTTTCTCTGTAGGTTGGATCAATAGAAGGAAGGGTTGGAGTACATCACCTGGATGATGCACAACAAAGCAAGAATTTTACTTTTAAATGCCACAGAGAGAACAATGAGATATATTCAGTCAACTCCTTAAATTTCCATCCGGTAGTACACCATATAACATCAGGATTAATTTAATTTATTTTCAAGCTGTGGTTTTAATATTCTTCTGTGTATGATCTAATTTTATGTCTTGGCTTTCAGATACATCACACTTTTGCTACTGCCGGATCTGATGGTGCTTTTAATTTCTGGGACAAGGACAGTAAACAGAGGCTCAAGGTTCCTTCTTTAATACTCTATTATTACTTGTCCTTTCATTCTGAAACTGATATCTGGAATTTGTAGAACATACTTGTGTTGTTGTTTATTTCTGTATACAATAATATTTTTTTTGCTCCTATTTCATAGTAGAACCTATCTGTATGTATGGCTAAACACCTGGTAACCAAGATGTTACTGTTATTCTCATTTCAAGCCATTCATTTTATTTTTCAGGGTGGGGCAATGGGGCAGTTAGTTTCTAATTTTTCTGTTATCACTTGCCAGAAAATAGAAGGATGAATTCCTTTCAGTATCCCTATTTGGATGTTTATGTTTCTTTTTGGGATCTTTAAGCCCGTATTATTGGGTTGGTAATGTATGAAGATGGTTAAAGTACTATGTTGTCTTGTGTACGTTCAATCCTTTGAAGTATTTGTTGTTATTGTCATATGCTTACAAGACTTTAATGTTTGGCAGGCTATGCAAAGATGTAGTCAACCCATACCTTGCAGTGCATTCAATAATGATGGTTCCATATTTGCTTACGCGGTATGTTCCATTTTCTGTTTTTTCACGAACCATACTTGTTTAATTTTATACATTTATATTTTTTTTTCGCTTTATTTCTCATGACCATCCACTTGAATAATGTGATGGAATAAAGAAAATTTTTATTAATTACAATCATGCTAATTATATTTTCAACTCCTTTATTTGTAACAATCACATTCTCAAACATGGAAATTAAACCTGCCAGAATAAATGTGTAGATTCTAGGGATATTTTCCTAATTATTATTGAGATATTAAGATATTTTTTATCCTAATAGTCTCCTATTTACAACACTGTTCCTCAAGTTAGTAAATGACTATAGTTCATTTTCAACTTGCCTACAAGATCTTAGAATCTGTCCTGAGAAAGTGCCTTAGTGAAGATGTCTGCTAACACAAGTCTCATATAGACATGCATTGTTACCACTAGGCTTCTGTCAATACTATCTTTGATTAAATGCTTGTCAATTTGATACATTTGATCTATCATGTTGTACTGAATTATGAGGAATGTTCATGACTGACTTATCATCTACAATACAATTGTATGAGGTTGTCAACCTTTTTTTAAGGTTATATAATATGACCTTCATTTAAAGGCTTTTACACACAACTTGAGTAAGGACTTGAAATTTAGTTTCCGTACTTGAACGAGTATCTTATTTTTTGCTTTTCTATGTCACTAGATTTTCTCCTAGAAGCATACCATACAAAAGGTGAATGTTTAGTCAATAACATAGTCTGCATCAGTATATATCTTTTGGCTCACCACTCTTTTCGCTCTTAAGCCATTTTTTCAATTTCATCATGTCATGGAATAGAGTAAGTTTACGTTTAATGAAGTGCTTTATGAATAAAGCATGATCGCCTTATTTGCTTATATTCCAAGGAACCATTCTCTTGGAGATTGCTAAAGACCACATAAGGCCTTCTTTAGGAGGCTTACTTTATTCCTTTTACTATGAGTTTCAAATCCTAGCGGGATCTCAATGTCCACTTCTCTTTCTCAAGCTCCATGAAGAAAGACATTATTCACATCGACTTGGTGTAAGTCCCAATGACATTTAAGTAAGAACTCAAACTATGTTCATCCGCGCTATAGGAGAAAATGTCTTCTCATAGTCAATTCTTTAAGTTTGAGTGTATCTTTTTGCAACCAATCTAGCTTTATACTTAGCTGCTAACCCATTTGCGTTATATTTTACTTTAAAATATCCATTTGTACCCAATAGCCATTTTGTGTCTTGGTTTGTAAAGGATCTTCCATGTTAAGTTTTTTTCTAATGCATCCATTTCCTCTCATGCATTGTGTCCAATGTTCATTTTACATGGCTTATTGGACTAAGGTAGGAATTTCATTAGCATCAATGATAGTGTTGGAAGTCTCACATCGACTAGAGATAAGGCAATTTCATAGTATATAAGTGGGGTGCAAACTTCACCTTACAAGTCGGTTTTGTGGGGTTGAGTTAGGCTTAAACCAACTTCTAAGAGATAGCAATAAAGCTTTGATGTTAATTGGAGATATTGTCAGCAAACATATTGAGAAATATGATATTTAACACAATTTTTATTCCTTTCTCAATACAATGGTTAAATTCTCAATAACACTTTACCAATTTTCTATTATGTTCAAAGCTCCTCACCTTTGATATTTTTTTCCAAAGAATGTCTTCTTCCATATATCAATTGGTTCTATCCCTTTTGTGCGGGGTCCATCACTTAGATCTTGGGCATCGTGCAAAGGCAAATATTGTAATTGATAGGAAGGAGAGATCCTCTACTTCAAGTTTTTTCTCCCTTTGAATTGCAGGGCTGACCAAAACGGATTTTGTCGCATTAGAAGTGATTCCATTGTGATAAAGACAAATGACTTGGAGGTTGATAACATTTGTACACATTTATGTTAGAAGGATAACCATTAAAGGCACATTTTAGAGCTATAGGATTTAATTTATTGCAATTAGGATTATTAAATTGAACAAGAATTACACAACCTGACATAACAAAGTGTACTTGACACTAAGGGAGAAGAGGGAACAAAAGACAATAAAGGTTCGGTAGGACTAACATGACTTAAGACATGAGTGGGTAAGCTGGTGAGAAGATAGGTGATGGTTGACACAATTTCTTCATAGTATGTTTTAGGAACAAATATCTTGAAAATGAGAGCTCTAGCCACTTCTAGGAGATGATGATTATTCCCTTTTGCAACACCATTTTGTTATTGAGTATTAACACATGTTAGTTCATGAACAATATCATTAAGGGAGAAAAATTTGAAGAATTCATGATTCATGTTGGAAGTCCCTCATCGACTAGAGATAAGGCCAGCTTACAGTATATAAGTAGGTGCAAATTTCACCTTAAAAGTCGGTTTGTGTTTAAGTTGGGCTTAAAATCCATTTCTTAACATGGTATTAGAACCATGGGTTAGAGCTTATCCTAGCAAAATTTGATGTTTGTTGGTCTATTTTTCCACCCGCTATTAGACCACCCATTTGTCTAGTCCCACGCATGAGATGTATATGTCTCGGTGTGAGATTGATGTGTTGGAAGTCTCACATCGACTAGAGATAAGGCCAATTTAGAAAATATAAGTGGGTGCAAACCTCACCATACAAATCGGTTTGTGGGGTTGAATTAGGCTTAAAATCTATTTCTTAACTGTTCATATCTCTAGAATAGCTCTCTAGAGATAGCTCTAAACATCAGATTGATTTAAATTGTGATGGGAAATTGCTCCTTTTATTGCTACTTGGAAAGACGAACTAAGCTTGAAACTCCAAGGCTACAAGTCTTTGATTCGATTGATTTTCACACTTTCATCCAAAAACTTTGACTAGTGTTATCGATATCGGATAACGAAAAAAATCGGAGACCCAAAATTCCTTGATAAAGTTATAACAAAAACCATATTAGGTTATGGCGGAAACAAGGTGGTCAAAAGAAATATAATACCCCACGCACAATTCTAATGTGAAAGTATTGGTATTATGTCTAGCAATGGCAGTAGCTGACAACAGTTGGCGGCGGCAAGCAACGAGCAATGACAACAACGGTTGGCAGTGGCTCTTGGTAGCAGTAAGCAACAAGGGCAAAGGGAGGCTGAAGAAGAATAAGAGATGTGTGCTTAAAGGTGTGTATATTAAGTAAAATTAAATTTTCCGACCCAAGGGAGGCTAAGAAGAATAAGAGAGAAGGGTGGTTAATGTTGTGTGCATTAAGTTAAATTAAATTTTAGTGGGCCTCGCACAAGTTTTAACCATGTGGTTTAACCATTTAGACTACAAATATAACATTGCCTAGGTTTCTCTTCTCCACAAGTTTTATAATGTTGTGTTGCCGCTACCTAGGTTTTTCTCCTGTTGGTCTCTCTTGTCCATGTCTCCGTCTTCTTCTTTCTCCACCCTGCTTTTTCTGCCACCTAGGTTTTTCTCCTGCTAGTTTCTCTTGTACATGCCTCCATCCTCTTCTTTCTCCACCCCACTTATTCCGCCATTGCGTTCTGCATTTGCTAGCCGCAATGTAGAAAGCGGCCGCCATGAGAAATCTGATTCGCCATTGCCTTGTTGTGGCGGCAAGTTGGAAACCTGCTACTGGTTTCTGCCTTAGCGCCACCATAGCCGAAATTTGGTAACATTGTTCTTCAAACGATCAAGTATCTTCGTATCAAGATTTGGTTAAAGAGCTGGGGTTAATATGTTCTTTCACGTTCTGAGGTAGTATTACTTGACCATTTTTGTGAGATTCCTTTGTTGCCTCCCATGCGCTCTAGTACTTTGTCTCTCTCATGGAGTTTGTAAAACACCTTTGACAACCCTTTTTCATGTTGTCATGGCAAAGCTTTTGTTGAAGGTTCCTCCATTAAGCATTCCAACCTTTGAGTTACTTCTCCCTTGACAATAAAGAAAACTTGAAACAGTGGTGGCAAATTCTCTCTAAGATTTGTACCCTGATTAGGGTCATGTCCAGTGTTATCAAATTTCAGCTATGGACCGGTAGCAGGTTTCTAACCTCAGGTTTCTAACCTGCTGCCACAATAAGGTGATGACGAATCGAATTTCTCATGGTGGCGCATGGCGTTGGTGAACATGGAACGGTAATGGCTGAAAAAGTGGGGTGGAGAAAGAAGACAACGACATGGAGAAGAGAGACTAGCGGGAGAAGAAACCTAGGCAGCAATGGCACTACATTATAAAACCCTAATTGCATGGAGAAGAGAAACCTAGGCAGCAACATTATATTTGTATTTTGAATGTTTAAAACACATCGCTAAAGATTGGGTCAAGCAGAGTAAAATTTAATTTAATACACAACTTTAACCACCCTACTCTCTTATTCTTCTTCAGTCTCCCTCTGCTCTTGTTGTTTACTTCCACCAACAATCGCTATCATCACTGTACGCTAGTTGTCACCACCGCCGTCAGTTGCTGCCATTTCTAGACATAATATCAATACTTTTACATTAGAATTATATGTGGGGGTATTATATTTCTTTTTACCCGATTTGGTTTTTGTTATAACTTTATCAAAGGATTTTTGGGTCTCCGTATTTTCCGTTATCAGATATCGATAACACTGGATATCATGGTTCAAGCCACGTAAGAATTTACAGATTTTTCCTCTTTCCACTGTGTCAATATGTGCTGTGCGGCAACATTTGTTTTGCGTATTTTCAGATTTTGTACTGATCTAGTTTGCTCCGCACCCTATTCAAAATTTTGTGATATTCCAATATAGAGAGAATCCCGTTTGGTATTAAATAGCAAATTGTTTTCAGAGAAAATGTGTTATTTAAATCATTCCAATTTTCTTGGAAACGTAATTTTTTTACTTATCTCAGGAACTATGGAATGCCATATCTAGGTCATGAATCTTCGTTATCCCAAATCTCAAAATTAGGGTCATCACTTGAACCCGGTCCTGCAACGTTGATGTGGTATGATCTTGACTGTTCTTTTAGAATCCTCAAGATTAGAATCCTCAAGATGTATTGCAAATAATTTTGGCCATCAAATTGATAGGGAGCCACCACGCTTGGAAGATCATTAGGACCCATATGTGTAAATTTCACCTTAGCTATGGAGGAACATAATAGAAAGAACTGTTTGTCAAGAGAGAAAGAAACTCAGATCGTCTCAAAATCAGAGCTAAACCAGATGCACCACCCCTTCGGATCTCTGCTACCTGTCTTGCAAGTTTGGTTGGTGGGTGTCACGGGAACAAGGTGAGCTACAAGCTTGGATGCCGACAGTTTAATGCGGTGGTGTGTGATGAGCCTCAAAGGTTTGGAGCTCTAATACCTACTTGAACAATGAGAGGGAATAAAGAAATGATTTATTAATTTCAATAATGCTAATTACATTTTCAATTTCTCTATTTTTAACAGTCACATTCTCCTAAAAAGGAAATAAAATGTGTTTCCTTGTTTATGGAATTATAGATGATAAAAATATCCTAATATACATTTGTTGGTGTGTATGATCTGCATGAGATGCATGTTTTGGCTATATAATTGAAATCTTTGTCTTGTTTACTCTCGCTCGTATGGCACACATTTCATTCTTCAACTTCATGAACTTGCTTGGAAAATAAAGTATAAAATTAGCTTGTTTTTGTTGACCTACTTACGTGAACCATCCATTTAATTTTATTTGGTCTGAAACCTTCATTCATTTATTTAGGTTTGTTATGATTGGAGCAAGGGTGCAGAAAATCACAATCCGGCTACAGCGAAGAACTACATTTATTTGCACCTACCACAGGTAGGCCTATGCATACGAGTACATGCATGCTTGAGTTGTATAATCTTTCCATGAACATATTTAACAACTAAATGGATGTATAACACTAAATGAATGTAAAATAGTGAATCAGATTGAAAAAATTGTAATTATTTCACTTGGAATATGATTAAACAATGATCAACCCGCTTCTTCATTCGTGTCCCGTAAATATTAACTCTCGTTTATTTCAATTATTTTCCCATTTTAAAGAATGACCTTGTTTCTCATGTGAACAGGAGTCTGAGGTTAAAGGTAAGCCACGAGCTGGAGCCACGGGAAGAAAGTGAAATTTCATGCTGAAGGTCCATTTTGTTTTAGCACTCACCGTGATTTAGTAGAACCAGCTAAAATGAGAAAAAAAATCATACTTTGATCTTTTTAACCTAATATTTTCCTAGGATAGCCCATTTTTCTACCCTACCAGTGTTCTTTATCATGATTTAGGTTAGGCTGTTGCCCTTTTATCACATGGACAGTTTCAGATGAAGCTGATATATATGCTTTAAAGTTTGTGGTAGAGAAGTTTTGTAGGAGGTTCATTTCTCCATCCCTTTGACATCATCCTCAATGAGAACTACATTTTAAACTGTATCTTCATATGCATTGCACATCTATTATTTTCAATTATTACTGATTGCGTTTTAAAAAATTTGTAATTCAGCTTAGGACTGAAGATATTGAAAATAGGGGATTAATAAATACTAGGTATTAAGAAAATTTTCAAAAATTGTTGAATAAAATTCTTAAAATTATTTTTATTAAAGAATGATAATTAAAAAAAAAACTTGTGTAACCATTTTGAAAGCAAAAACAAGATCATAGTGTTTTGAGTCATTTATTTTCTTGCAAAACATCAGAGTCAAGGGTTTTAAAAAAAATGAACAGCTGAAAAAAATGGATAAGAAAAATGAAGGAATTACTAAAGGATGCCACTATTTTCTACGGTCAAGTGTTTTATTAATGAATGATAAGGTGATATTTCTTTTATGACATATGTATGGGTGTTGTTTGTAAAATATTAGTCTTCTGACCTCCCAATATTAAAGGATTTGCCCTAAAAAATTGATCCTCTCAAGGCAATAAACACAAACTTTTACATTGGGACACATCTACCAAATTTATCTCTGCTTTCATTAGTCAAGTAATTGAAAATAAGGAAACGAGAAAAAAAAAGAAGGAAAAAGGTCTGGTAGACCGAAAGTCTGAGAGGGCGGTCTCGGTGAAAAAGGACAAAACAAAAGAAAGAAAGAAAAATAACGCAATATATAGATAAAGCAATGAAGATTTAAAATGACGTGTGGCCATATTTCTTCACCAAAAAAAAAAAGAGTCAAAAGTATTCCTCGTTACCCCATTGAGCCAAAAGAAAAAAAAAATAAAGTTTCCTTTGAAGTATACCCAAACAAGGTTGTCATTACGGTACATAACAAAAAGCATCAAAATTTTCTGAATCAAGAAGCAAGAATTCAAAAAGTATCATATAGTATGAATCAAGGTGGAAAGAAGTCAAAAGAAAAGTCACAAAAGTGATGAAAATTCAGATGACATGGCGTGAAAAAAAGAAAAGTTGAGATAGAAAGATGAAGTTTTTTTTTTTAAAGGAGTAAAAAGTGATTCAGAAAAAGGTTGATATGTAGATGATGCAATACCGAAATGGTAGCCTTTGTTTCAAAACATAATAACCAACGAACATTTACTTAGGCCTTCATATCATTATTTTCAAAACCCTTCAACCCTGGCCACGTTATAAGCTTAATAAAGTCCACACATATTGAAAAATGATTGCTCTTGTCTTCACAAAGCTTAATTATGCAATAAGATGATGTGACTAATAATACGATCACTAAAAAAGAAAGAAAGAAAATGAATAAGAGAAAAAATGTGAAAAAAGAAAGTGAGTGAAAAAAGAGTCATCAGAGGGGAATACCATGTTAGCAAACCAAAAGCAAGCAAAAAGAAAATGAATCATTGGGCAATCCTTTCTATATCCATTCCATTTTGAATCAAACAAATCGTGTTTCTTTTTATCCCCTTACCCCTTTGCGCATATTAAAATTGGGGTAGCTTTGTGGATTTATTAGTTTCTTCTATCGTAAGATTCATAAAAAGTGTGTGAGGAACGTACCCATGTGGCTATCCCAATCTCCTCCCAATCATTCCAAAATTCTCCAAATATTTTTCACCCACTTGTGAATTCAAGGATGCGTGCACTAATGTCATAAAAGAGAAATTCAAGCATATATTCATTTTATCTCAAACATTAGACCTCGGGATTAATGACATTCTTCACTTAAAAAAAACAATGAAGGAGGGAGAAGTCAAAGCATAACTAGTTAGTCATCATACATTCATGCATATAGAAGTTTCAATGTTGGCACTAAGGTTTTGACACCTTGAGCTAAACATAACAGGTAGACAAGTAAACAATTTTTTTTGTCATGCATTCATCCATACAGTCATATGTGTCAACATATCATGTTCAAATCATAGAAATCATAAAATTATCAGAAACATGAGCATAATCAAGCATCAAAGTTCTTCAATTGAAATATAAAAAGTCAATATTCAAGTTTGCTTCTCTGATATTTCTCGGATTGATGGTCCTCTTCATTCATATGAATGACCTACATATCCTTAAGCCCAACTTTGTCTAGCCCAAGCCCAGTTCATCTGGCCACCACAAGCCCAATTTTATCTGGCTACCCCAAGCCTAGCTTTGTCTAGCCCACAAGCCTAGCTGTGTGTAGCTCCCAAGCCTAGTTTTATCTGGCCACCTCAAGCCTAACTTTCTTTAGCCCAAGCCCAGTTTCGCACTGGCCCCACAAGCCTAGTTTTATCTGGCCCCTCAAGCCCAATTTTATCTGGACACCTCAAGCCTAGCTTTGTCTAGCCCAAGCCCAGTTTCGCACTAGCCCCACAAGCCCAATTTTATCTGGCCACCTCAAGCCTAGCTTTGTCTAGCCTCCAAGCCCAGTTTCGCACTCGCCCCACAAGCCCAATTTTGCACGGGCCCCTCAAACCCAGTTTTATCTGGCCACCTCAAGTCTAGCTTTGTCTACCCCAAGCCCAGTTTTGCACTGGCCCTACAAGCCCAGTATTATCTGGCCACCTCAAGCCTAGTTTCGCACTCGCCCCACAAGCCCAATTTTGCACTGGCCCCTCAAGCCCAGTTTTATCTGGCCACCTCAAGTCTAGCTTTGTCTACCCGAAACCCAGTTTTGCATTGGCCCTACAAGCCTAGTATTATCTGGCCACCTCAAGCCTAGCTTTGTCTAGCCCCCAAGCCCAGTTTCGCACTGGCCCCCCAAGCCTAGTTTTATCTGGCAGCCTCAAGCCTAGCTTTGTCTAACATAAGCCCAGTTTTGCACTGGCCCCTCATGTAAGATCCGCAAAATTTAATTAATTAAATAAATAATTAATTAATAAATGCGGGTAGGTAGTACATTTATGACATTAAATTCTGTTGTGTATGACGTGGAAAAGTACTAGCTCAAGTGGTTGAGAGTACTTTGGTGGTGTGAGAGGACTTGGGTTTGAGTCCTAAGTATGCCAATTGTGTGTTATTTTAGTGATTTTTGTTTTAATAATATGTTGAGTCACATTTCGTATGAGATAATGCTTGAATTGTGTGTGTTAGTAAGAAACATGAGTTGGCTTAGTGGTTTAGCTTTGGTCTGACCTTGGTAAGGTAATGGGTTCGAACCTTGGTGAGTCAAATTTAACTCTTTTTGCTTAAACCTTGGTTATGGGCTGAATATGAAAATGTGGAGAAACCTAGCAGAAAGTGGGCAGCTAAAGGGCTGAGAAACAATCAAGTCATGGCCCTTAAAAAGCAATAAAACCCAGAATTTAATTATATTTTCGTTTTTTTTTTTCATTAACCAAGTAGTAAGACCTATAAAAGGCAAAATTTGAGAGGAGAATAGGGTTTTGGAAGTCTGTTTTCTGAGAGCTTCAAAGGGAGAGCGAAAATTGAGAGTGAAAAGGGAAATTGGGAGTGCATTAGAGAGGAGAAACCGAAGTGGTGATAAGGTCAGCCATTTAAGATCAAAGGAACCTCCTGAATTCAAGTTTAAGCAAGGAAATTTCAGGTTAGGGGAGCTGAACCCAAAATCCTATCTTAACTGCACCGTTTTGTATGATTTTGATGAATTGCTGCCCTAAAATTCGTGCTGCACTTGAGGGAATTTGGGGTTGTGGGTTTTGGGGACTGTTTCATTGGAATTGACCTAAGTGTATGCATATAAAGGGGTTGGATTTTGTGATTTCTATGATTATGCAGAGGTGGGCGGTTGGAGTTTGTTTTCGTGTCTGAATTATGCTAATGTGCCTTTCTAAGTTGTGCTTAATGACTTGGTGTGTTTGAGTTGTGTTTTGGGTCGCGGGTGCAATGTTGTGTGTGTGAACCTGTGACAGAACCTGCAATTCTCGCTCAGGCGAGCTAGGTTCACCTAGGCGAGATATGCAGGGATGCGTACTCTCTATCTGCTCGTGGCTATCGCTCAGGCGGAAAATTTTGGGGTTTGGGCGAGGGTTCATCTCACTTAGGCGAGTGAGACTCGCCTAAGCGAGAATTCGAGGGGGTTGGTGCTTCAGTTTGACATCCCGCTCAGGCGGGAACCCTAATCTTTTGAGCGAAAGAATGTCTCGCTCAAGCGAGAGTCTCTCGCCTAAGCGAGAACGCGAAGAGTGTTTGGTTGTTGGCGTGACTCGTAGCTCAAGCGAGAGTGTTGAATTTTTGGGCGAAAGTGATCTCGCCCAGGCGAGTGTAACTCGCCTAAGCGAGAAGTCGAGGCTAGTTTGATGCGTGGTACTCGCTCAGGCGAGGTAACCTAGCCTAAGCGCGATGAACCGAAATGCTTATGCGTGAAATGGAAAGTTTAAGTCAAGGATGGAGGGAAGTTAGGTTTAAAGGCAATAAATGTTGAGGTATTGGATTGATTAAAGCTTGAATGTGGATGCATGATCTACAAGGCTTCTGGGGTGTCTTAATGGTGAGCTTGATGGTGTTCCATGGGTTGTGGCCCGGAACGTATCCTTGGGTTGTGGCCTAGGATAGAGGTTAAGCACGTGACATTCTATGGATTGTGGCCCGAAATAACTTCTCTTGAGTTGTGGCTCGGGATAGCGAATGAACACGAGGAAACCTTGAGTTGTTGCTCGGGTTGGCGAGTGTTGCCGGTGTGAGTGTGCTAGTTGTGGCCAGTACGGATAGGTCTAGATAGATTGCCCTCCTCAGTAGTTGACTGACGAGTTTGGTAGTCTTGGGACGTTACAGACTATGTTCATATGTGGGAACTCCACCTAGCGTTACGGTGTGTGATCCGTAGCATGGTTTCTGCACGTGCTCTATCGATTGTGGTCGATAGGGGTGGCAGCAAGGCACATTGAGATACTTAAAAGAAGAGTAGAACACTGCTAACATGGTTGGGGCCATGTGAAAGAACTAGAACGAGGTTCCCTGATATACTTTACTATACATGATGGTGGCCATGTGGAGAGAAGGTAACGAGTCTTCCACGAGGTGTATCGGTGTACATGGTAGTGGCCATGTGATGGGAATGGAGCAAGCATTGTGGGAAATGAAAGGATATTATATATGGTTGTGGCCATGCGGTGTAAAGGAAGGGTTGTGTTATTGATATATTGTTTTATCTATTATACATGTATATGTGTGTTTGGTATATTTTTATGTGTTTCGTCTATTAGCTCACCCTATCTGCTTGTGTTTGGCGATGATCGTGTACGCGGTACACGTGAGCAGGTGATGATGCAGGTGGAGCTGGTGAGGCTTAGCCGCGGAGAGGGGATGATTAGGGGATCTTTATGTTCACGTTTTCTTTATTCTATTTTGAATTATGATGTAAAGGCTCATGGCCTATTTGACTAAACTCGCAGTTTTGTATTTATGGACTTATTGGTAAATTAATGAAGTTTTAAATTTCCTGTGTTTTGGGAAACGAGGTATTATTAAATGTGTATGTAATTAATTACTTTATTTTATTTTATTAAATTCGTAATATCCTGACGAGATGTTACACCTCAAGCCCAGTTTTATCTGGCCACCTCAAGCCTAGCTTTGTATAGCCTTTAAACCTAGTTTCATCTGGCCACCCCAAGCCTAGATTTGTCTAGCCCCTAAGCCTAACTTTGTCTAGCCCACAAGCCTAGTTTTATCTTGCCACCCCAAGCCTAGCTTTGTCTAGCCCTCAAGCCTAGCTTTGTCTAGCCCCCAAGCCTAGTGTCGCACTGGCCCCCTCAAGCCCAGTTTTATCTGGCCACCTCAAGCCTAGCTTTGTCTAGCCCAAGCCCAGTTTTGCACTGGTCCAAAAAGCCAGTTTTATCTGGCCCCACAAGCCTAGTTTTATCTGGTCACCTCAAGCCTAGCTTTGTCTAGCCCCCAAGTCCAATTTCGCACTGGCCCCCCAAGCCCAATTTCGCATTGGCCGCTCAAGCTCAGTTTCACACTGGCCCCACAAGCCTAGTATTATCTAGCCATCTCAAGCCTAGTTATGTCTAGCCCCCAAGCCGAGTTTCGCACTGGCCCCCCAAGCCCAGTTTCGCATTGGCCCCTCAAGCTCAGTTGCACACTGGCCCCACAAGCCCAGTTTCGCATTGGCCCCTCAAGCTCAGTTGCACACTGGCCCCACAAGCCCAGTATTATCTAGCCACCTCAAGCCTAGCTTTGTCTAGCCCCAAGCCCAGTTTCACACTGGCCCCCCAAGCCCAGTTTTATCTGGCCACCTCAAGCCTAGCTTTGTTTAGCCCAAGCCTAGTTTCGCATTGGCCCCTCAAGCCCAGTTTTATCTTGCCACCTCAAGCCTATCTTTGTATAGCCCTTAAGCCTAGTTTCATTTGGCAACCCCAAGCCTAGCTTTGTCTAGCCCCTAAGCCTAGCTTTGTCTAGCCCACAAGCCTAGTTTTATCTGGCCACCCCAAGCCTAGCTTTGTCTAGCCCTCAAGCCTAGCTTTCTCTAACCCCCAAGCCTAGTGTTGCACTAGCCCCCTCAAGCCCAATTTTATCTGGCTACCTCAAGCCTAGCATTGTCTAGCCCCTAAGCCCAGTTTTGCACTGACCCCTAAAGCTAGTTTCGCATTGGCCCCTAAAGCCCAGTTTCGCACTGGCCCCTAAAGCCTAGTTTCTTACTGGCCCTTCAAGCCCAGTTTTATCTGGCCCATTTAGCCCAGTTTAGTCTGGCCTAAGCCTAGTTTTCCACTGGCCCCTTTAGCCCAGTTTCATCTGGCCACCTCAAGCCTACCTCTGTCTAGCCCGCAAGCCTAGGTTTGTCTGGCCCAAGCTTACTTTTGTATTGCTCTCAAGCCTATCTTTGTCTAGCCCTCAAGCCTAGCTTTGTCTAGCCCTTAAGCTTAGCTTTGTCTAGCCCTCAAGCCTAGCCTTACCTTGTTTTTGGTATTAGTCAAGGTTTTTACACCTTTCTGTGTTGCGAAAGTTTCCACACCTTGTTTTTGTGTTAGTCAAAGTCTTCACACATTGCCATAATATTTTACACATTATATTTTATGTTAAACAAGGTTCCCATACCAATTCATCTAAGTCATCTATTTTGCTTCATATATATAACCTAGGGAAACCTTTTGGGTTTCATATTAAACACTTATCACATGATTTGTCAAGAACAAATATGAGTCTCTTTCTTTCATGCATTCACAAAATTCAATTTGACTTTCACATGTAAATTTCATATTAGGACCTTCTTTATCAAATGGTTACAAAATTTCATTTCAATATCGGCCCTCTGCGAGGCAATGGTCGGGTTCAGGTTTTCTTTTGTTATATCGACCTTGTACGAGGCAATGGTCGAGTTTAGGTTTTCTTTTGGCATATCGGCTCTCTACAAGGCAATGGTCGAGGTCAGGTTTTCTTTTGTTATATCTGCCCTCTGCTAGGCAATGGTTAAGTTCAAGTTTTCTTTTGGTGTATCGGTCCTCTGCGAGGCAATGATCGAGCTTAGATTTTCTTTTTATATATCGACCCTTTGCAAGGCAATGGTCGAGTTCAGGTTTTCTTTTGGTATATCGGCCCTCTGCGAGGCAATGGTCAAGTTTAGGTTTTCTTTTGGCATATCGGCCCTCTACGAGGCAATGGTCGATGTAAGGTTTTCTTTTGTTATATCGCCCTCTACGAGGCAATGGTCGAGTTCAGATTTTCTTTTGGTACATTAAAACCCTCTGCAAGGTAATGGTCATTGTTTTCTTATGTCACCTCGGGACCCTCTACATGGTTACGGTCATTAGGTTCTCTCTTTCGAATAAAGACCCTCTCCTTGGGTGTGGTCATGTTTATCCTTAAATATGTTTATTTCTTTTTCACTTATTTTATTTTCTTCCATATTCTTTTTCTTTGAAACCCGAATGAAATTACTGTTTTTATCTTTACTTATCTTTTACTATGATAATATGAAATTTTCACTTTCATATTATCTAGTCAAATCTAAGTAAAAAGGGGCAGCTGTCAACACCCAATTTTGTTCGGGTAAATACATTTGTTTTGTTTAAAAAAATAAAATAAAAAATATGTTTTGATTGATGGTAGGTTTTTTAACTTTAATTCTACCATGGAAAAAAAAAGAAAAAAAAAAGAGAAGGGAGAATCTAATTTATTTTTAATTATCACACTCTTTTCATGAGCCTAAATGTTTTGTACATACTTTCACCCCATTGTTTGCTATTTACACTCCACACATAACATGTCAGAAAAAAGACATTTTATAATTTATGTTCCTAGAGAAGGGTATAATATTACGATCATTATTTTTTATAATAATTTGAATAAATATCTTGCATTTACACTTATGTGATGTGCCTCATTGATTTGTCAGTCAAGGAAGGTATTATTTTAATAATTAAAAGCAAATGTTCCCGATAATAATGCTTTTTAGAGAATGGTATGATTTTAATAGTTAGAAGAAAATATTCCTGGTAATAATTAGAATTACTTATATGAATAATATGTTATGATTTGATCACGATCTTTATGTGACGGAAAATATGATTCTAGTAATTACAGATAATATTTCGTTAATAATTATAATCAATACCGTATATATTATGCAACGATTTAATTGGTATAATATGTTTCATCAGGACCAATTCCTTCCAGGATATATTGTATTATAATTAAAGACTAGGATTTCAGTGGTATCCCAAGGTGCCTATATAAGCACAAAACTTCTCCAATGCAAAAAAAAAAAGAAAAAAAATTCGAAAAACCCCTTTCCTTTTTTATTACCAGAGCACACACGCAAAATGGGATCAACTTAAGGTAAATTCTCTTTGCTCCTAATGTTATTCATGTATTGCTTAGATTCTCTTATAATATCAAATGTATGATCGATCGACATGTTGTATGACTAAATGTGTAAATGTGTTTGGGGGTTTGGGGTCTGGACGTTAGATGATTTTGGGTTTGGGTTTGTAATTGATATGCTCAACCCTTTTCTCTCCTTTTATTTGGAATGTCCTTATCTTGGTAATTAAAATTATTTTTTTCGTAGGCTTTAATTCTCTTTAAAAATAATAATAATAAATATAAAAAAATAAAAAATTATATTATTTCTATTGTATAAGTATTGAATATCATGTCAAGTCGGACTTGCTTAATAATCAAAACACTCATTCATAGGCTTTTAATTCTTTTATTTAAATAATAATAATAATAATAAATAAAAATTTTAAAATTATTTTTTGAATATCATGTCAAGTCTCGGATTTGCTTGATAACTAAATCTTTTATCATGTGGATTATCAAATTCTCTTGATATTAATAAAATATATATATATATATATATATATATTAAAAAAATCTAAAATTTAGAAAAATAATAATAAATATCAAACAACAAATATTTGTATAAAGAACTACGTTATCCCTGATTTTCCAAATGGAAATACGTAGGAGCGATGTACAATCCTCGTCGGGCCAAAAAAATAAAAACATGATTTTGTTTTAATCTTTTATATTTTTGTATGTGTTTTTTTATTTTGTTTGATTTTTTGGGGAATAACAAATATTCTAAACATCAAAATTCTACCTTGCACACTTAATTAGAGATGGAACAGTCTTAAGACAGGCGTTGTGGGGTGTTAATACCTTCCACACACGTAACTGACTCCCGAATCCAAATTTGGTTTCAAAGACCATTCTTTTAAGGTTTTTCTATAGTTTTTCATAATAAACTATTGTGGCGACTCCTCTATTTTTTTTTAATTATTTTCACCGTCCCGCCGCAATCTCGGTTGCGACAGATGGCGACTCCACTAGGGACGTTTTGGAGAGTCGATCCTATTAGTTGAGTGTGCGAAAGGTATGTTGTTTTTATATATTCGTTTTCCTCTTGGTTTTGTTTTACTTGATGTATATTTATCTATCTTTATTTGTGTTGATGTCATCTTTACTGCTTTGATGTCCTTATATGATTATATGTTGAAATTGTTGAACCCTAGGGTAGAAGACAATTGCTATATCTGTTTGGAAATTTTATAGTTATTATGCAGTTGTGGCGTTGGGTAGTCTTAGGTTGCTCCCTTCACAAACTACACATGGTAGGCTAGTGCATTCATTTTAATATTGAGGTCCTATACCTAGGCCTGAGTTTTCCATTAGATGCAAACTTACTTATTGTGAACACATTGCATTTGTTTCACAAATTGAACCTAAGAATGTGAATGATACTTTAAATGATAGTAATTGGATTGTTGCTATGCAAGATGAACTCAACCAATTTATTGGCAATGATGTGTGGTCTCTAGTCCCTAATGGTGATGACATAAATGTAATTGGTACTAAATGGGTGTTTAGAAATAAAATGGATGAAGATTGAAATATAGTTAATAATAAAGCTAGACTAGTGGCTAAAGGGTATAATAAAGAGGAAGGCATTGATTTTGATGAAACATGTGCACCTATGGCTAGGCTTGAAGTTGTGAGATTACTATTAGCATATACTTGCATGTGTAATTTTAAATTGTCTCAAATGGATGTGAAAAGTGCATTCTTGAATGGTTTCTTAAATGAAGAAGTATGTGAGTCACAACCTCATGGCTTTGAAAATCACCTTTATCCTAATCATGTTTTTAAATTGAAAAATGCCTTGTAGGGTTTTAAACAAGCACCATAACAGTGGTATGAAAGGATAAGCACTTTTCTTTTATCAAAAGGATATGCTAGAGGTGTGATTGATAAAACACTCTTCATTAGAAAACATGAAAGTGATATCATACTTGTTCAAGTATATGTTGATGATATTATCTTTGGTTCAAATAATAAATCTATGTGTGAAGAGTTTGTTGCAACTATGCAGGGTGAATTTGAAATGTCTATGATGGGTGAGATAACCTACTTTCTAAGGTGCAAGTCAAACAACTAGAACAAGGGACATTTTTAAGTCAGTCAAAATATTGTTTTGATCTACTGAAAAAGTTTGAAATAGAGAATTGCAAAGAAGTTGCCCCTCCAACTGCTACAAATTGTTGTATGGATTTAGATGAGGTTGGACAACAAGTTGATTCAACCAAATATAGAGGGTTGATTGGTTTTTTGCTTTATCTAACATCAAGTAGGTCATATATTCAATTCAATGTATGCTTATGTGAAAGATTACAATCCAATCCAAAGGAGTCACATTATAAAACTACAAAGAGGATTCTCAAGTATATGAAAGGGGCAATCAATGTTGGGTTATGGTATCTAGGTAATTCTAAGATATCTCTTAATGGATTTTCATATTCTGACTATGCAAGGTGAAAATTGGATAGGAAAAGCACAAGTGGAACCTATCACCTACTTGACTCAAGTTTAACGTTGTAGAACAACAAGAAGCAAGTTTATATGGCACTCCCCACAACTGAGGCAGAGTATATAACAATTGGTCGTGGTTGTGCTCGAATCATATGGCTAAAACATCAACTCTTTGATTATAGAGTGAAGTTGTTAAAGGTACCCTTGTATTGTGATAACATTAGTGCAATCAATCTAACTAAGAATCTAATACAACACTCTAAAACAAAACATATTGAGTTAAGGCATCACTTGATTAGAGATCATGTACAAAAAGGTGATTGTGAAATTAAGTTTGTTAAAACAAAAAATCTATTAGTTGATTTGTTCAGAAAACCATTAGCTCGTGGCAAGTTTAACAAGCTAAGAACTGAACTAGGGATATTGGATATGAAAAATGTGATATGATGTGTCTTTAGCTTGTTAATCTTATAAACCCATACGTTGATTTCATTTACATAAGCTAATGTGTGCATAAAATGTGAATTGTTACAATTAGCCTGTTGATTTACAATTCTATGCGTTGATTTCACTTAAATAACCATTGTATGCAGAAAACTAATCTTATACACGTTTTTAATTTGTTGATTTTACAATTTTATATGTTGATTTCACTTAAAACAACATTTGCATAGAACCTTTAATCTTACTTATTTTCAACCTATTTGACTTTATAATTCTATGTGTTGATTTCACTTAACTAGATTCTGTATGGAGAAAACTACTAACTGACGTATTTTTAGTGTGCACAAATAATTTGGCAGCATAACTCTACTAATTTCAAAGTAAATTTACAAGGACGTAGACACCTTTATTTATAGCCTAAGGTGTCTCAAATTTGGAGATGCAAAACCCTAAAAACTCTAACTTGACTAGCTTGGATTCCAAGGCATAAATCTGGTCCAATAGGAGAGGACACGTGGCCACTCAAGAAGGTGTGAAATACCTTGCATTCCTAAAGTCCATGTAGCCACTCAAGAAGGTGGAAAATACTCTCAATTCCTAGAGTACCATGTGGCCACAAGGAGAAAACCTCTTCAATGAGATCATGACACATGGCCAATCTCTCCCAAAGTAGATAAGTCTCTTCTTTGGTCCAAAATCGTACACTACATGGCTCATTATACAAGGCTCAAATGTCTATGATTTTTGAAATTAATTTGCACCTAACTCATAGGTCCAAATATTACGTGCTTATAATCAAATGAAAGCCCTTTGAGTCTAGTTTCCAACACAAAAAGAATGAACACATTTGAAGGTTTATAGAGAAAGTTATGATCAACAAATTATCGTTGTGGCATTGGGCACCATATTCTGGAGTTGGGTGGTGCCTGATGACAGCCCTTCATGCTTTCTACACTGATTTCCACTCATCTTCATGCATCTTTTCCTTTCACGATGAAACCTATCCTTATGTATGCACTTGGCCATGGCTAGGAGGTTACCATCAACCCTTAACCTTATGAAACCAGGAAACCTCATGCATGTCATGACTCTTTGCAACAACAATGTTTATCCTTCTTAAGGTTTAGATCTCACAATAAAATAATAAGTTAAAGGGTTGGAAACCTGAATCACCAAAAGCACAAAGTTTGACACCATAAAATAAATACTTTGTTAAAAGAAAGTACAATTTGAGAGGGAAATAAAAGTGAGATTCAAATTGATTATTTTCTTGAGATGTTCTTATTTTTTTCCATCTTCATGGCGAGGAGTGCATTTTATAGTGTTATGTAATCTTGAAAGGGTGAGTGAAAAAGTCATTGTTGTTTGGGTAATGATAAGAATAACAACCCAAAAGTTAAAACTTTGGGAAACCCTAATAATGAAAAAAGATAAGCACTACACCATTTTTTCGTTTAGGCAACACAAAACTTGTCAACACTTATAAAAGTGTTGCCTAAAAACATAAAAAAACAACAATTTTATAGGTGTGGTTTAAAAATCACCAAAGACCACACTTTTTAATAAGTGTGGCTTAAAAATTACCAAAGACCACATTTTATAAAGTGTTGATTATTTAAGCAACATTTTTTAAAATGTTGCTTTCGAAATGTGTGATAAAAAAAATGTTGCCTTAAATATTTACACATAATATCATATTATAAAAAAAATTATAAGTTTTCTTACACACTTTTGTAAAAAAGAAAATTTTCACTCATATTTTTCACTTTAATTGTTGTACATTTCACTTTTCTCACTTTACATTTCACTTTTCAATTTCTTACACACTCTACATTTCGCTCAAACAAAAAGATGTTTGTCTCTCCCGGTGTTACCTTCATGAACATCTCTGTGCACTGCGACATTGTGTATCTCCTTCTCTATGCGTGAATACCTCACTCACAGGTGTGTCCATGTGTCTCATATTTCCATGTTGGGGACTCTAATTTAGGGTTCTAATTATGAAATTGGGAAAGAAATTGGTTTAGGTTGAAGGTGATTGTGATTGGCGTCTATGTATTTTTGTTCGATGCGTTGCAAAATTTGTTTAATTCTATCATCTACTCTCTATATTGTTTCATTTTCGATTCGAGAATTGGAGAAGATTGTTTAATGTAAGGTGAGATAACTTCTGAAAAGTGGAAGAATAAAGAAAGAAAAGTAATGTAGAATTTACTGGTGGTGAAACATCGTAAGAACACCTTCAAGTCCTTTATTTATAACTTCAATTTTTTAAGTTGTAGATTTGCATTTTGTGTTGATTGAGTTGTTGCAATCGCTTGGGAACTTTATGGGGGGTAAATAATTATATTTTGTAACAAAGAAAGAAAGTAGGATAAAACATCAATATATGTTAACAAATGCAAGATTTGTCTTCATTCAGGGATAATAAGTTTTTTTCTAAAGTACTTAACGAAGAAGAAAAAATCGCTTATAAGTTAAAAATTTTAAATCTTTTTTTTCCTTCAGAAACATAAACGTTACCACACTCTGTCGATCATAAACAAATACTATTAATACACTTATCTTCTTCTTGCAATGGATCTGAGTTGTATAATTGTCACCATTGTCACCCTATTATATATTTATGCAATTGCCAAACAAATTCTATGCATTATTTCGTCACTTTTATCGAAAATTTTTGTATTGTACGACTGTTTTGAAATGAATTCTCATCGAAGAAAATAAACAAGTATCGAGGTTGTTTGCATTTATTGAACTGACCCCATGTTTGGTCTTATGATAATTGACTTTCCTCAAAACTTGGAAATAATTCTCTTTTATTGTTCAAGGAGAAAGACCTTAAAGTGGCAATTCACTTTGGATTTCTTTGGTATAAGCTCCCCTAGGCCCTCTATTTCCATTGTAGTTTTCTTTTCAAAATTTAGTTCCAATAACAAAGACAATATATGTTTCCTATTATGATTTTATTTTATATTTATTTTTATATTTGACTACCTTTGGATTTGGTTTAGGAATTTTATGTGTTGATGTGTTGGCATACTCACTATTATCGAGCCAATTAGGAACATTTTGATTATTATATTTTTCACAACCAAAATCGCGACGGGATGACGAACCAAAAATAAAATATTAAAAAAGAGGTTTGGGAGTCGCCACCATAGTTATTATAGGAAACTATGGAAAACCATAAAAAAGAGACCAAGGTCTACGAAAACAAATTTTGGGTACGTGAATTGGTTATGCGTAGGGAAGGTGTTAACACCCTATAACGCCCGTCCTAAGACAGTATCTTTAATTAAAATACAAATGGATGTGGTCTCCTTTAAATGTTTATTTTTCAAAACAATAAAAAAAGAAAATTCAAAAGAAAACAAAAAAAGATTTTTGTTTTTTGGGCCCGATAAGGATTATTCTTTGCTCCTACATATCTCCATTCATAATGGACAATTAGGATCATGTAGTTCTATATAAAGAAAACCTTTTGAAAACAATTTGTTCAAAGACATTGATATCATTTTTTTTTATATTTGAAAATTTTGTATTTTTTTAGTAATCTTATATAAGAGTGAAGGTATTAAGTACTAAGACGACGCAAGCGGTCACACGAGCACTTATGTCTTTTAAAATTTAAAAGTATACTTAAATTATTTATTTATTTTATTTTAAAAAACTTTCAAAATAAGATAGGTACAAAAACAAGTGTGACTATTATAGATCCATAATTTATAAAAGCATTAAAAAAAAGAATAAAAGATTAGGAAATAACGTTTAGGATTAAACATATTATTTTATTATTTGTAAAAGGTTAATATTCTTTTGCTTGATGGGTTTATATACACATTATATATCTAATGTAACCTTGTAATAAAGTCAGTCTTAATTACAAAGAAATTTAAAAGGCAAGAATTAGTCTTAATATTATCACATTATGGGAATCAAATAACATAAAAAATCAGAGCACAAAATCAAACGTGATCAGGAAAATTGATTCTAATTAGTAAGAGATAGTGCTTAGAATCATATTACTACTTTCTTTATATGGAAAAGAGATGTCATAAACTCATAGCACAAAATCAATTATCCTTGGGAAAAACGATTCTAAATATTAGAACAACTTCTAAATATTAGAATCTCATCATTAACTTCTTGATTTGGAGTAGAAATGACAAAGCATAGAGTGGGGGTGAGAATATAAAATTTCGGGCTGCTGTTAGTTGCAAGAAAATGCGGTGTGGGTGGATAGAGTATTTTGGGCTAAAATAAAACAAGAAGAAAACACATAAAATATTAAAATAATCTTTTTCTTTTTCTTTTATTATTATTATTTATTATCATTTAGAAAATGGAAAAAATATTACTTATTTTTATTTTTATATTATTTTTATATTTGTTTATTATTTATTATTATTTTAAATATATTTTTATTATTAATTATTCTATTATTTTTATTAAGTTGGACGAAATTGGGTGTTGATATTATTACATTCTCACATGAGCATACTTATGACATATATAATTCGAGTATAACTTGATACTTCAGGTAATACATTCACCTTTTCTTTTCTCAATTTCTATCATGTAACATGTGGTTAATTTATGTATAACTTTATTTGTTCAAATATGTTTTTAATGTAGGCGTGACAGTTTCATCACTCATAGGGTATTCTATGATTTACTAGCACAAGAGAGTGCAAGATACCTTAGTAGCTTAAACACTTTCGAGACTCATTTGTTTGGCATAAACCACACTAATTTAACCCTATTCGAAGTGGGTACTCAACTTTCCCAAGTTCAAAATTAGAAACAAACAACCACTAACATATTGTCTTCTGGGTGGTGACAATCTTTCAACCACAAAACCACACTCAAACTCTTGAATAAGTTGATACACTTTGAATTGTTTTATTTTTTCCTGAAAATGTAATTTTTCACCTAATATATCATCTGTAGAACCCCTGAGTGGTTGAAAAAAAATATTTGCAACGATCTCCAAGAGTGAGAGGAATGGCCCTGTGTGTCACTTTTTTATTGATATGGGAGATGCAAATTAGATATATAAATGTTATGCTTTTCTCGAATCTTTATATAATTGTATGTTATTGCTTTAGCAATCTGTATCTTTCTTACCATTTGCTTCAAGGTTGTTTTGATCAATATTCCAAATCTAGTATTTTATATAGAACTTTATGAAATTTATGTTTATATTGCTATAGTTTAGTAGTATTAATTTGGTCATGTCAATGACAAATTTGATAACGTTGTCATTGACACAATCAATTAATACTGCTTATCTATAACAACTCTAGTGTTGTTTAGAAAGTAATCAACAAATAGAAATGGTAAGGTAATCCAAAGTCGTCTCCCATGAACACATAATTGATTTCTAACAAATTAGTTCTTAGAAAAAACTATACAAAATGGTTAGTCAAATAAAATAATATTGGAAAAAAATTAAAATATATAAAAACAATGATAAAGAAAATAGATTGATTTGCTTCCAAAATAGATTCTTCATTGGTTATCTAAGGATTGTCATTTAATTAATTATTGTCTTACATTTTCAAATTAATCAATAAAAATTCTCAATTAATTTGTTGACGTTCTTACTATTAACAAAAACACAATCTCAATTAAAAATAAGTACTTTGTAGATTAATCATAGTAAATTTAATCAAAGTACATTCTGAATTAACTATTGTTATGCCTAATCATGTATATTCTTTTACCTTTAATATCAAGCAAAAAGTTAATTAACCAAAGTACATTCTTGATCACTTCTTGTTAAAGTTTTCACCTTTAATCAAACTACATTCTCAATTATTGGCAAAAACTCATTCAATCACATGGGTTGGAATGCTTGTATACCTAATCTATGTAGAGTAGGTGCTCTATTTAGTATTATAGGATGCCCCTACATAACTTCTTGAAGTATTTCCCATACAATCGGTTCTTTTTGCAATATTTTACTTTTAGCAATTCCTATATTGGAATCAAAATGTTTTCAAATTAGACCATGAATTATAAATGTCTGGAAAAGTTCTATTGCTATTTCGCTAGGCCATCCACATCTATGTAATAAAAGTGATGGACCTACAGTAATGACATAATCAACCTGTTCCCCAAGCAGGGTCTCACGAAATCTTCCCTCTTTGCCCTCGATTATATCAGAAAATGATTTGTAAACCTTAATATTATCGTCCTTTATTGGTTGTTCGCGAATTCCATTATCAAGAAGTGTATCCATGACTGCTTGTACCAATTTCTCCTAACATATTAAAGTTTCTAAATTTAATCCAAGTACATTCTCAATTAAAATTAAAAGCCCTTTGGACTCATATGATCAACATGCATATAAATTAAAACATCTCACTAATTTGCTATATGTAAAAACCATTACTTTTTATGTGATTCAGATATAAATGACATAGAAAGATAAAAACTACAACAATAATCAAAAGAACAAAAATAAATTAATTCATTCTAGCCTTAGAATCCATAATGAAATTATGGTGGAACCAATTGTTGAAGCTTAACACTCCATGAAATCAAAATAACATCAAAATAAAAGAAGAGAGGGTGGATTTTTCTGTTACTAAAATCAAAATAACATCAAAATATATTTTAAAATAAAAATAAAGATAAATATCATTTATCGTTTATAGTTGTTATGAATATCTAAAAATATTTAAAGAGATATAGCCAGTTTTAAAACTATTTGACAAATATAGTTGGTTAAAATTTATAATATAATTAAATAAATAAATTATTTATAGATATCTAATAAATTATCACCAACTAATATTTGCTTTAGTTTTCCAAATCAGTCATTTGTAATCTCCTCCCATTATCTTCTAAATAATTCAATACGTAGTTGTTTGATGGAGAAATCTAAAAAGATTTAAAAAGATCTCGTCAAATTTAAAAAATATATGGTAGTTATTATCTTTAAATATTTTATTTGAAATTATGTGTATTTACTTTTTTAGTTTTAAAAATAAATATAAGTAATTTTTTAAATCTTATTATAAATATTTTTATTTTTTTTGTAGATAATTTTGTATTAAAGATACAACCAACACTCTATCTTGTCCGGGTGAATAAATTTATTTTCAAAAAAAAAAGTTTTTTAGTTAATGAAAAATAAAAAAAAAAATGTGAAACAAAATTTTCTTCAAAGATTTTCAAACTTTAATTTTAGAAAAAGAAAAGAAAAAAAGAGAGATGAAAAAAAGAAGAAAAAAGGAAAAAAGAAGGAAGAGCCTAATTTGTTATCACACTCCTCTTCATTAGCCGAATAACTCAACATATCTTCTACCTTTGTTCTGATGGAGAAATTAGTGATCTGATTCTAATAATTAAAAGCAATATCTATTCATATAATTAGATACAATATTACTAATTGGGATTGATTTTAATGCTATGATTTGTTAACGGTTAGAATCAATATTACTGATCTTATTGATTTTGTGCGTTGATTTGCTATGATTTGATCCCATAATGTGCTCCTATCATGACCAATTCCTTCCTTATATTGTTCATTACAATTAAGGCTGAAATTGTATTGATATTGCAAAGTGTGAGTATAAATACACACTCTATCAAGACCGAAAAAAAATATTCTCTAAACTTGTCTAATTCTTTCCCATCAGCACTCTCACATACACACCTCCTTTTTGTCTCTCTAAAAAAACATATTGAAGGAGGTAGGAAATCGAATGAAAATATTCGCTACACTTCTTCTTTCTCTTCCATCACCACCCACATAAACACACATTTTTTTTACCTTTGTTAGGAAAACAAGAGGGTGAGATTGATTTAGAAGAGAACATATATCGAAAATTTGGAAGGTACATCATTGTCAATTTTTAATTATTTTTATCTATTTTTTTCATTTTTCATTATATATTTTTTAATCATAAACAAATATTTTTCTTCATCTTTTTTAGGGTCTGTTCGGCCATTCGTGCCACGTGACACCAATTTTCAAATTTATTTTTCTAAAAAATAGAAAAAACTATATAAAGAACTAAAGATAAAAAAACAATTTTTTTTGTTTAATTTTTGTGTTTGTCTTGCCGCTCACGTTGCATGACAATTATTTCCAAAAACAAACATAAAAAAAGTTTTCAAAATTATAAAAAAAATCAAATCAACAAATCTTTCAAATAGTTTTTTCATAAAGAACTACGTAATCATGATTCTCCATTGTTTGTGAATGGAGATATATACATAGGAGAGAGGATTAATCCTCGTTGGGCAAAAAACCAAAAAATTATTTTTGTTTACATCCTTTTGTTACTTTTGGGGAAAATTAAATATTTTGAAAACCACATTTTTTCCATATTTAATTAAAGGTACCATAACGCTACACGTAACCAACTCTCGGATCCAAAATTTGGTTTTTTAGCATACCTTGCCTTATCTTTTTGGTTTTTCCGTAGTTTTACAGAATAAACTCTATTTTTCTACAAATTTTATTTTTGGTTCGTCGTTCCGTCGTAATTTCGGTTGCAAGAAATACTTATTTTTAGTTTAAAAATAATTAATTTTAAAAAATATTAAATGAATAAAACAGTTAAATCTAAACGAATTGAGCGTACGAGTATTTAAAAGATAAAAATGATATAATAATTATTTTAATTAAAAAAAAATATTATTTGTTGAAAGGTGAAATTAAAAAGGGTTAAATATGTTTTTGATCCCTCAAGTTTCAGTAAATTTTGGAATTAGTCAATCTTCGAAACTTTATACCAATTTAGTCATTTATCTTTATAAATGCATGGATTTAGTCCTTCTTACCAAATTTTGTTAAGTTTATTTGACATTTTAAACGCGCATTTTATGATAAAACTTGAGTTAACATTGAAGCAAAAATGTGTCAAACGGTATAAATAATTCAAATACTATGATGAAATGCGCTTGAAACGTCAGATAAACTTAACAAAATTTGGTTAAAATGACTAAATTCATGCATTTTTAAAGATGAAGGACTAAATTGGTCGAAAGTTTTAAAGAGAGACTAATTCTAAATTTCACTGAAACTTGAGGGACCAAAATCATATTTAACCCAATTAAAAATAAAAGAATTAACAACAAAATCTGATATTCTTTTATGTATATATAGCTACTTGTGTGAACCCTATACACGGTAGCACATTTGATTTTAGTTAAAACCTTTCATTCTCCTTTTCCACTCCTCAATTTCTCCCTCTGTACATTGATCACAATGTCCACCTCTGGAGCCGCAAATATCAATCCCAACAAATCCTTTGAGGTAATAATAATAACAATATTCCCATACTTCAACGTTCGTCACATTCTTTGTTCAGTGCTTTTTGCCCCCGAAAATGATAATTTCAGGTAGTCCAACCGCCCTCTGATTCAATTTCCAGTCTTTCATTCAGTTCCAAGGCCAATTTCCTCATCGCTACTTCATGGGATAATCAGGTTTCCTCTTCTCGGTCTCTAAATTTATTTATTTTTATTATGACTTAATAAGTGATTTAATCTTTTAATATATTGATTTTATTTTCTTTTAATTCTTTATTTTTTTAAATTCAATTTAATTTTTTAATTTTTTAAAATTATTTAATTCGATCGTTTCCGTCTTTTTATTAATTAGACGTTAATTTCTGATATCACATGTCAGATAATGGTTTTCATTTAGTTCTTTTATTTGTCATTTTGATTCAATTTAATTTTCTTAATGATCCAATTTTTTCTTTTTTCATATGAAATAAAATTAGAAATAAAATTAATAATTAAATTTAGTTACAACTTATTTATATATTCATGTTAACACATTTCTTTACCATTTATGGATCAAATCTTTACCTTAATTTTTATATTATTTTACTTTTTTTTAATATTTTTTAATATTTTTTAATATTTTTTAATAAAGAAATGTCTAAAAATTTAAATTATTCATGTTTTTAAATATCGTGTTAATTTTAGTATCCAAATATAAATCGGTAGGAAGAGACAGGTTTATGTATTTAGAGAAATTTTGAAAAAAATTAAAAATGAAAAATTGATTTATGTTTTACTAAATTCAATTCAATTAAAATTAAAATTTAATTTATATTTTATAAAAAAATTATGATAATTTATTTTTATGCAAAAGAATTAAAACATAATTTATATTTAATTTAATTTATAATGTATTAAGTTAAATTTAATTAAAATTAAAATTTAATTTAATTTAAATTAATATTTATATTTTACTAAATTAATTTTAATTAAAATTAAAATTAATTTATATTATTAAATAAATTTAATTAAAATCAAAATTTTATTTAATTTATTTTTATTTTTATTTGAATTTAAATTGGGTGATTACTCGTTGGATGGGTGAATTTTTTTATCATGGATCGGGTCGTGGGTTGTTCGACCCGTTGACATCTCTATCCTAAATGCTAAACCTTGTTTCTAATTTTCTGTGAGTTTCTAATTTGATAGGTTCGTTGTTGGGAGATAACAAGGAATGGGACTGTTGTCTCCAGTACTCCCAAGGCTTCCATTTCTCATGACCAGCCGGTAATGAATTTGAACTCCAAATAGGTTATATTAGAAAAAATGGATTATTGTTAATTATTGTTGTTTGGGGCACATTTTGATTCTGCTGTTTGTTTTATTTGTGTAGGTTTTGTGCTCTGCTTGGAAGGATGATGGAACAACCGTTT
>Ga0214543_1002987_pt1 | contig 33169 bp, 18 predicted proteins | sample CNSS2metaG_FD_160094 | JGI IMG/M metagenome (GOLD analysis project Ga0214543, IMG submission 160094) | Root nodule microbial communities from cowpea collected in UCLA plant growth center, Los Angeles, California, USA - CNSS2 | ecosystem: Host-associated > Plants > Roots > Nodule | place: USA... | reverse complement strand
CTATATACAGATATATTAATATATATATATATATATATATATATATATATATATATATATATATATATATATATATATATATATATATATATATATATATAAAAGATAATCTTATATTTTACATGTATTTAGAATAACTTTTAAGGATCAACAAATTAGTTACTAGTTTTTTTAACTAATTTATAAATTAATTTGGCCAACACATCGTAAGAATGTTCGTTAAATATTTTAAAGTTTTTTGTTAAATATGTTTTTGGTCACTTAAATTTCAACAAAAATTAGAATTAGTCCCTCTTTGAAACATTGGGCACTTTAGTCTCTCAACTTTAGAGATGTGTAGATTTAGTCCTTTTAACCAAAATTTGTCAAATTGATTTGACGTTTCAAACGTGTTTTATGATAACATTTGAGTTGTTTACACCGTTTGATATATGTTGGCTTTAATGTTAGCATTTTAGCTATTGAGAAACTAGTTTGAAACGTTGAATAAGCTTAACAAAATTTAGTTAAAAATACTAAATTCACCTATTTTTAAAGTTGAATGGCGAAATTGGGTCAAAAGTTTCAGAGAAAGACTAATTTTAATTTTCATTAAAAGTTAACGGACCAAAAACATATTTAACCGAAAGTTTTTTATTTTAAAAGTTTATAGTTTATAACTTACAAACTAAATTATTTAAACTAACTTTTAACTCATAACTGATTTAATAATTTTTACATTGTTACTCTTTATATTTTAACATATATTATTATTCTTTATTTGGTTTTACTCATAAGACTTTTATTTCATTGGTCCTTATTTTTGTTTAAAAGTGTCTAGTTGGTCATTTAGTTTTTTTTTTTTTCAATTTGGTCATAATCTTTTTTAATCTCATTCAATTTGGTTCTGATTTTTTAAAGTTGATTCATTTTGGTTGTTCCATTAGTTTTTTCACAACTTTGTGTTCATTTGTGATTTTTTTTTTAATTTTTTTAATTTTTTTTACACGAGTTACCTTAAAATTGTGCCATGTGATACGATTAGTGTAATGTGACAATAACGGTATGATGTAATAGTGTCACATGTATAGTCTCAATTTAGTCCCTACATTTGTTTTTTAAATTCAATTTAGTACCAAATTTTACAAAAATAGGGTAATATTGTTTCTCTTTAAATTGAGACTCAATTTAGATTTTGTATAAACCTTAAATTGATATTCTTACTAAAATTGACATTTTTATTTTTTATTTCTGGTAATATTTTTAAACTGACTTTAAAATCTATATAAATTTATTTAAAATCATATTAGTTAGAGTTTGAATGTGATTATTAAATCTAATGTGAAATGGAAAAGAAATCATATAACCAAAAAATACATGAACAAAATAAAATCAACAAGTTGAATAATATAATTTCTTAAGATTCTAGTATTAACTTCATATAAGTTCACCCATGTGACTTGTCCTAAATACTTCGTATAGATTTTAAAGTTAATTTAAAAGTATATCTAAAAATATTCAATAAAAATGTCAATTTGAATAAAAATATCTACGTAAGATTTATGCAAAAAATAAATTTTGCCTCAATTGAAAGAGGAACAATATTGTGTCATTTTTACAAAAAATGAGGACTAAATTAAATCTAAAAAATAAATGTAGGAACCAAATTGAGATTCTTTTCACGTGACACTATCACATCACACTATTACAATCATGTTAGACTCTATCACATGACATAAGTATGAAATGACACATGTAAAAAAATAAAAATTAAAACAAATGTAAAAAATTAAAATACAAATTATAAAAAAATAACACAAAGTGACTTGTGATACTAACTTTGACTCCGTTTGTGAAAAACAAACGACAAATAACAAATTGAATTACTTTTAAGAAAATCATAATCAAATTAAATCAGATTAAAAAAATCATACGAAGAAAAAGGAAGATCGACTTGACACTCCTTGACAAAAACAAGAACTAATGAAAAAATTAAGCCTACTTATAATTATCTATTTCAATTTTATAGAAATAATTAATTATTATATTATGTTTAGTATTTGTTAAGTTACTTTTTAATTCGTTATCTTGTTTTCAATAAAAAATATTTAATAGTTTTAATTACGGTAAATAATAGTTGCCTACAAAAAATCACAAAATCAAATTATTCATTATCATTAACATATAAATGATTTATTACATCTGTCTATTTACGTCTGACCAACAAATATCAGATGTAAAAGATGTACCATGACATTTTTATAAGCAATTTGTCAATTTTTATGTCTAATCTCTTTCTATTAGATGTAAATTTTTTATTTTTACATCTAAAAATCAATGTAATTTTATATTTTTACATCTAACCCTCTAAGGTCAAACATAAAGTTATGTTTATTTCTCAAGGGCTCATACGTAAAAGTCAAAATTTATGTTTGACGGAAAGGGGTAAAACGTAAAAACTCTTTAAAAAATCCTAGAGGCACTTTCTTTTCCACTTTTTCCTTCACAAAGCATGCACAAAACCCCTTGCCAACTACAACGACGAGGGTTGTGACCTCCGTAGGGCCTTTATTGTTGCTTAAAGTTTTTTTTTTTCTTTATGGTGTTCAAGACATTGAAAAACATTATTTCCACCGATTATTTTCGACATTGAGGTTGATATTCTTCGTCTCCTCTCTTGAACTTGGCTTTTGCATGATGATGTATGAACGTAACAAAACTTTATGCTTTATTCCTTTTGGATTTTGGCTTGTGCATGAAGATGAATATTTGGTATGTGCGTTATGATGAAACATGTATATATGGGTTTATTTATTCTTTTATGAGTTTTAGATATTTAATATTTTTGATCTGTTAAAAAGAACGAGGAGAAAAAAGAGAAGAAGTAGAAGAGGAAGAAGAAGAAAAACTACCATTTGTGACTCTATATCAATTTGTAGATAGAGACTCAAGATCTTTGATTTCAGGTTGTCTCAACCGATGCATAAAAATTTCCTTATTTTGCAGATAATGACTTCTTACATCAAAACTGCAACAAAACTTCCAAACAAGGGAAATTCTTCTTTTCATATTTTGATATGTAATTATTTATGAAGAAGATTACTACAAGAGTACTTTATTGTACCTTAGGACATATATTGATGTTTAAGTATCATTACTAAACATCAAGTATTTCAATTGTGTGCTTTGAAATTTGTGTAAATTTACAAGTTTTTTTGGTTCAGAAGTTAGAATAACTTGTAATGTATTTAATATAAACAATACAAGATATTACATCGATTTTCATGAACAATCGATATAATATCCACATCAAATCAACTTTCTCAATTAAATTGATTTTTTTAACCGATGTTATACTATGAGATATTACATTGGGTTTTACATATGATGTAATATATCTTTCACTTATTACATCGTTTGATACAACATCAATTTCGATGTAATATTCCTTTACTATACTATACTAGTGAAAAGAACAAGAAAAAGATTAAAAACAATGCAAAGAAAGAAAAGACGAATGATGAGAAGAATAAAAAGATATTTGGTACAAATCTTAAAAAATAAAATAAAAATAATTTAGGTATATTGTTTTTTAACATACATAAATTCACATATTTATAAATACAATAAATGTAAAATGTCTAAAAAAAAACATTTTTTGTTAGTGTATGGATATTAAATATCGAGATTATTAATGGTGGAAATTAAATGAAATTTATCATAGGGTTGTGAGTACTTAAAGATGATTTTATACTTTTATTATGTGTAATAAAATTGAAATTATAAATATTATACTTTTATTATGAGTACTTAAAATTAATATTATATAAACATACAGATAAGTCATAAGGAACAGAGCTGGTTACAATTCTCAACTATTATATTTAAGTATTTTATAATTTTCTTCAATTGTTTCAATAACTTATTTTAGACAATTTATCGTATTTTTTATTTTTTTTATATAATTTAATTTACGTATTTTTTTTTACTATTTCTTTAAATGTTCAATAAAACTTATAATATTTTATTTATGAACTTAAGTATTAAATTTATAATAATTTAACATAAATGATGAAATGTCTAAAAGATTACATATCCCTGTCCATACTTTTGATATTATATATATATATATATATATATATATATATATATATATGATGAAAAACATATTGTTAATAGATTATCTTAAGAAATTCCCAGTAACAAGATCAACCTCAGGTCAATTCCTTCCATGACCTGTAGTCTTTTGATAACAAAAACTTCCATGAGTCTGTAGCTAGGCTTGTAATTAAGCATCATCATTAACCATAATCAATAAATTCAATAACTTTGTTGCCTACGGTAGTCAACTTTATTATTTTCCACTTCAAATCAAACTCAAGTGTTTTATAAATTTCCAGAATCAGAACACTTGTTACTGCAAAATCTTTAATAATGAACAATTTTATTAGAAAATTTCTGAATAATAATTAATTTTAATAATAATAAAATAATTATCAATTTATAAACAAAAATAAATAAAATAATTATAATTAATTTTTACATTGAGTTAATTTATATTCTGACCACATTATCAGGATTAATCATCACATTCCTAATATATTATTCATTTTAAAGCATGAAGTTCTATCACAATTTTATTATTAAGAAATATATTAGTGAATTGTGAGAAGCAGAAATATTTAAATTGTATTTGACCTCAAATTTTTAATAACGTGAGATTATTGAATATACCATAAAAGTTTATATTATAGATTGATCTCTAACTTATCACTGACATTAGTCACTTAAAAGTTTTACCTACTAAAAAAATAGATTTCTAAATAGATTTCTAATTAAAAAAATTAGTTTTTAAACATGTTTTTAATTACTAAAATTAGTTATTAATTAAAGATTTTTATAGTGATTGCACGGTGGTTATCCTGAATTTCACAGGTGCAAGTTTGATCTTAATAAGAACTAACCTGAGATTCTCTCATCCTTTATTTATTTTTGTCACCAGTCTTATTATTATTTTTCTCTCCATAGAAACATTATATTTGTATGAAGGTTTAAGATAAAAGGAAAAAATGTAGAATGTGAAAAAAACGAGGTTTAATCCTGTAGAGGGAGATTGGTGCAGAATGAGGAGCATGAATCGATTAACATAATAAGAAGTAGCAAAGAAGAAGAAGATGATGAAGAATGATTTGTGAGAAAGTGATAGAGCAGAAGATCCTTTAATAGAATATGTGTGGATGTGAAGCAGATAAGAAATCGCGAAGGATGTGACATCCATGAATTGACCCAATTAAGACAAAACAAAAATTGGAAACAGAATGAAGTGTAACAAAAGTTTTCACTCCATCAAATCCCTGATTTTCATACCAAACTTTCACACAACACTGTTAAAGTAAAGGCAAAAGAGGGTAAGTAATAAGTAAGTTGTGGCAGAGGGAAAAACAGGTGAAAGAAAACAGCACAGACACAACAGACACACAGAAAGTAGCTAACGTAGGACCCATTCAGGGAAGTGTGTGGCATCAAGCAACTGCCACCAAATGTAAAATAAGAAATCACAAATCGGAATCTATTTCTCACTGTTCAGATTCTGCCTCAACATTTTTTAATTCTTTTTTTTTTATGAGGCTTATCCCTGTGCTCATATTTGGTCTTCGGTTCAAATCAGTGGATATTTGATATCATACAAATTAAAATAAAAAAGAAAATTAATTCAACATAAACTCCTATTTCACTAATCCATTGATTATCTTAGATTATATGGAATTTTTGGAGATGAATTATTTTGATCACTCCAATAAATTTAAATTTTATTAATTTAAATTTAAATTTTATCCGATCCAAGCCATCATCGAACCTATCCTCTTACACTCTTTGTCTGCAAATGGCTGAGGTCGCATCCATACATGTGCACAAATCTCATGCCTCACTTTCACCGATAATTCCAACTTTCACATTAATTTCTTCGTCTAAGGTTTTGTTATTTACCTTTTTCTTATCTGTACCATGGGATCAAAGCCACCTCTTTCATTTTTTATTCACAATAAAATATTTATATAAAAGAGTGAGATTATTTTACTAAATTTTTTTAAGAAATTATTGTATTTATTCCCAACAACATAAACCTTGTAGTAGTTGTGAAAAAGGATGTAATACAATTTTATTATTAATTAAAAATCACAAAATTGCATGGAGAGAAATGCTTTGGCAATTTCTTTGTTTATATATGTATTTAACTTATTAGGCGCAAATGAGCATGCCAGAAATGGACCTGACTATACATAAATTTTGAGTGAATGATGAAGATGTGCCTATCTTGATTTGCCTTGAGAGAGTGTCAACAAGAAGCCGTGGAGCCCCATCCCCACTACATTGTTTTATGTCTAGGATTCTCATTTGGAAATGTATAGAAGATTTTATGAGAAAATTTAACAAAAATTTAATTAAAAAGACTAAATTCACGTATTTAAAAAAAATAAGGATTAAATTGGTTCAAAGTTTCGAAATGAACTAATTTCAAAATTTACTGTAAATTAAGAGATAAAAACATATTTAACCCTATAAATAAATAAATAAGATGTTTTAACATTTTGAATTGGAAATGGCGTAATGTGTTTTTTAGTTGTTTGTGATTGAATTTTAATTTGGCGGGAATGTAAGGTTGTGGAAAATAGAAAGAGGAAGAAGGTTAGGAAGATGAGTAAGTGGGGTGAAATGTCTGAGCAAAAGTGGGAAAAAAGTGAAAGAAGGAGAAAGAGTTGAAAATGATCTTATCTACTTATCCATTGATTTCATGGCTTCTAAATTGTTATAAACATGTTGTGTGAAGGAAAGTGGCAGAAACAAGCGAGGCTTCGATGTAGCATTTGTGGCATCCTCAGTCTTAGCTTTTTGGCTCATTAGCAAACACAGTTTTGGACCACTTTCACACACACCAATTTCAAATCATAATACTTACAAAAAACACACACAATAACTTTAACATGATGAAAATAATCGTGAAAGATTTAACACTAATAATTAAGTTTTAATCAAGATATCATTTATAACTACAAATCTTATCATAATGCATTTGTGAGTTTTTTTATTTATTTATTACTATGTTCGTCACACCTTTGATAATTGAATGATTTATTAGTATATATTTTTAGAACGTGATATTGGTGTGAAGTATTCAAAAATAAATACTAGCACATTTGAGATTATATATATTCGAAGTCATGTCAATATTTTTTATAAATTATTGAGACTAATCTGTCTATCTTTCTTTTATAACTACTTTGGATAATATTTTTTTATTGAGACCACTTTGTGTTTCAATGAATTAAAGTATTTTTTTATTTAATATCTTTCTTCCTTTTATGCAAACAAAATATATTTCTTATGTTCATATATGTAATTTGACTTTGGTAGTCTCGAAGAAATGTAGAAAAGGATAGAAGGGGGAAGAACGATAAATGGTTAGGAAGCATATTTAGGTACAATTTAGGCTTTGAAATTTTTACAAAATCGAATACGTCCTGGACTAAAATTTACACATTCAATTATATATCACGATAAGTGATTATATATTTTTGTAATTTACAAAATATATTATTATTATTATTATTTTCTTATTTAAATCTTTTTTATACTTTCATTTATTTTACAATACAATATTTCACTTATTTCAAATATAATATATTATTTTGTTTCATTAAGGGCTCTAAGGAAATTAAGATGTGATGCATGATTAATGATTAATGATTAATCGCATTGAAACACGAAAAGTTTTGTAAACCTAAAAATACCATCCCTAATGAAAAAGAAAGATGGATATAATGTAAACCAAACTCTGAGGACCCACTCCGTTCCTCTGTTTATCTGTTTATCAAACATGTCAAACTTAATCATGCAATGCTTTCATTAACCAATAAAAAATAAGTTAATATTTATATTTTAAAATAAAAAAGTTAATTATAAAAGGCTTGACTCTTTATTAATATATATTAATTAATTGAGTATTAAATTTATTCTTTTATATTTTATATGTACTTTTTATTAAGTTTTTATTAAGTTTAATGTCGAAAGTGTTTTTCCAAACCTACCCACGTGCAAGGAAGATTTTAACACATTAATGGAAGCCAATAGGAATCATTATATATAGTAATTAGTTTTTGTGTTTAAAATAATAAAATTATTAATTATAGATAAAGCTGAAAACTACAACTCATTTGAAATAATATCGTAACTTTAAACAACAAATTTCAAAATTTACATAGAGCTCTTTAATAGAAATCATATACTTCTTTGTTAGATTTACTAAACATACTAAATTTGTTTCAAAAAACATATTTTACCTTACAAACTGAAATGGACATGCTTCCATATATATCATTATTATAAAAGTTAACAGACTTATTTTGCATAGTAATTTGTAATTAAGTGATATATAAATTGTTCTACATCCTCTCCACATAATTTTTAAAGTTTAATAATATTCTAAAGTGTGTGTATAAATATATAAAAATAAATAAAAGAAAATCTCATGAAAACCGTGTGAAAATACAATATGATACGTGGCGTATATATTATTTAAGTTCTTGACTTGTATGAACGAATTGGATGCAATTTTGTCGAGGTTATACATCATAGTAAAGAAAGAAAAAAGACAAAAAGAGTAAAAGAGCTTTCTTATTTGCATACGAAAATAACGTTACAATTTTTATTCTATTATTAGGAAAATAAATTATATAAAAGACCAACAAAGTAATGGGAGAGGAACAACTGTTTATTGGTGTGCATAGCATAGCATGGCGTAGTTAAGTTAATTAATACATCAATTGATATAAAAAAATTTCATGTAGTTTTTTAAAATGTTTATTTTCAATTCGTAAACAAGTTAATTTTAATTTGTGAAGAAGATTTTGCTTTTTTTAAAAATATTTATAGGGAAGTGCACACAAAATATCAAATCAATTTAGTGGAAAAGGTATCAAATATTTTGAGTGGGTGTGGAAGTGGGAAGGTCCCCAGGTATGTGGTTTTTGTGGTTGGTATTCAAACAAACAAACAAAAACAGTTGACTTCATCACTATGCAAAGTTGGATTTGATTTGCATCTCTAGATTCAAAAGTATTTTAGATAGTACAAATATTTATTTTCTATGTTATTGTTGTTAATATTTTAAAAATTATAGAAATTATAAATTATGACAATTGATGCAACATCTATCGATCTTTCCTTAACAATTCATTTTCATTCTGATATTAATTGTTGGATAGAACACTTATTTCTAAATAAAAAAAATTATATTTATTATTATGAGCACAACTATTTTTACTTAAAATCGTAATACCTCTAAATACTTCGATTCCATTGTGACTTAACATACTCAACCTTATCGTATGACAATTGATACTTCTTGCAACATCTTTTAGTGAAAAAATATAACATTTACCTATGTTTAGATCGAGATATATAATATCTGCTATGTTGTTAGTATTGGATGACAACGAATTACAATGCTACCTATTTAGATCCTAATAAATAACTTATATGTTTTCAAAAGACAATAAAAAATTATAAATTCTATGTTTTCAAAACAATGAAAGATAGTGCATGCGTTCCAATCTTCGTCGAGAACATTGTCTAATGACTTATGAAATTTATAAATATTTTTTAAATAGTATATTATCTACAACTATACTATATTTTTCTATAAGCTATAGAAAAAAAAAGAGTTGAAGTATATCTTATATATAAAATCTTGAAAAAATTGAAATCAATAAAAATAACAGTAGAAAGGGAGTTTAAAAAGTAAAATAGTAAACGAGAAGTGTATGTAAAAATTTGTTACGTATCAAAATAATAGTATTTTTATATTATTTTATTTAGGCAATGAAACTTGCCTTTTCGAGAATATATTTCCATTTATTTAATTTAGATAAATATATATAAACAAATTTTGAGAGTTCTATTTTTGTAGTAGATGTCTCTCTCTTTTACCTGGTCCTTATTCATGCATCTTACTTTGACCTACATAATCAAAATTTTCTTCTTTTGAATATTGTACAGTCGCCTACATTTCATTTTTGAATTAAATCACTTTTTTATTCTAAATAAGAAATAGTGCAGAAATTTTTCCCTACTTTTGTACATTCACTATATAAGAGGCACAAGTGAAGAAGTAGAAAAAAAATAAGGTGTAGAATTTTTCAGTGATAATTAGGTAAGAAGCAAGGAAATTGACATATAGCACTAGTTGGCACCAATAGAAAAGGGAAATAACAAAGAAGTATGATTGTGCAGTGAAACAAACTCTTAATAGCTGATTTAAAGCAATTCTATACTTTTGTATTCATCCTTAGGAAATACAAGTGTTTGAGTCCTCTAAATTAATCCACCACACTATACCTTCTACTCCTCATTTCTGTGTAATATATTATTACTATTATTATTATTATTATTATTATTATTATTATTATTATTATTATTATTATTATTATTATTATGTCTGTTTCAAAAGATTGTTACTTAAAGGGAGGAATTTCTACTATAGTCAACATCTTTGTTAAAGAAGGTGCTTTTGGTGAGAAACATTGTATTTATGTTAGATGTCAACATTCACATTTTTTTAGTTCTTATAACTACAATATTTGATTATTAAAAGAAAGTGGTGAAATAATTGTTTATAAAAATATAATATTGAAAATATGTGTGTTTTCCATACTCTATATGCACTGTATTTGTAAAGTTTTCCTTTTATTGTTGAAGGGCGATGAATCTCTTCCACCTTTCTGGTTTTCCATCTCTCGGTGGCCATTAAGTAAGTAAAAGTTGATGACAATTGTATAATTTTTTTCTGTTATAATATTTTATTTTGGGTTGAAGAATATCCCACTTTTGGTTTTGGTTGTAAAATCTTATTGACCAGTGCAGAGGTTGATTTTGAAATCGAAAATATTTCAAGTGATTTCAGTGATTGTTGTCTCTTGAGGAAGACACAAATTATATAGTCTATAGTTGTTCTTAGAAAATCTAGATGTGAGTTTAAAATTTATAGAGTTATTATTTTAAAAATTTTGGATAATGATACTATGATTGGTTATTGACTAATGTATCTTTATCTTTTCTTTCGAAAAAATTAATTACCTACATTAAAGTATGTCAAGAAAAAAAAATTGAAGAAAAAAAAATTGAAAGTAAAAGACTTAAATACCTTTTTGGTCCTCATTTTCGTAGTGTTTGTTGCGGATGATCCTCATTTTGACAAAATGTTTAAAATGGTCATCATTTTTACCGAATGTTTAAAATGATCCTCATTTTCGCAATTCGTGTTTTATTTGGTCCTTTTTCTGTAACGCCGTTTAAATCATTAACGGAGCATTGTACAGGTGGCACGGTTTGTATTAGGATGTGTTACGTGTACTGTATAGGTGTGGTAATTAGATATTTGGGGATAAATAAGTGAGCTAGGGTTTTGGTAAGGAATGTTTGGACAGTTGGTGAGTTTTGACAATCTTATTCCTCCATTCCCGATTGGTGTTGCTGCAATCTTCTTCTTCCTGCAATCCCATTATATAGGTATGTTACGGTTCCAATCTTCTTCCTTTACCTTTGGTTGTAAGGTTGTAATCGTTGGAGGAACCCGTGTTGTATCACTTCGTGCATTGTTGGTGGTTCAACGAGAAATGGATAAGTACACAATGAATGTGGATGCTCAACATTGCAGTTGTAAGAAATGGCTTTTCTGACTGCTATCCCTTGTTGTCATGCTATTGCAGCAATGAATTTCATCAATGTCAATGTTGAGGACTTCATACCAACTTGCTTCAGGAGATCCTACGAAGAAATATATCAATCCATCATCTTTCCAGTTAATGTTAAAGTCTTATGGGAAAGAACTCCCTACCCTGACGTACACCCACCACATAAGAGGATCTTACCAGGAAGACTCAACAAAAAAAGGAGGTTGGAAGAGTGGGAGTTGAGAAAGGATAACACACAAATCAACAAAGGAGGTCATAGAAAAAAATGTAGCATATGCCGTCAGATTGGAATAACAGGAACAATTGCCCATATAAGTATGTGGATGAGCAGACTGTAACACCTGCTGAGACTGCACCAGATGCCCAAACTGCTAGAATGCACTAACTGCTGAAGCTCAAACAACTCAACCACCAAGGAATGAAGTGAAGAGTCAAGCAACACCACTACCAACACCAGAAGAACCATCTCAGCAGTTTAGGATGAAATTACAGATTAGGAGGAGGCCATGATAGCAGCTACAAACGTCTTAGTTATTTTTTGGAATTTATGATGTAGAATTCATTATTGATGTACTGCATTTTGACTTTCCTTAAATTTCATTCAATTTCACTTTTGCTAAACATTGATGTAGTGCATTTTGATGAGGATGAATTAATGTTATGAATTTAACTTCTTCCAGACTTAGATCAATTTAATTTTTCCCAAGCTTAAATCAATATCACTTACTTCAATGCTCAGATTAAGATGTCATTTTGAACATGTTGGGACTAATATCAAAATAATCAAACTAATTCATTTCTTCATTTAACAATAGTACAAAACATATTGGACTTTAAATTACACACAATAATAGTACGAATAATACAATAACAACACAAGTGAACCCTATTACTAATTACAGCCTTTCCTCAGCAACCTTCAATGACTTTTCCAAATCATTAATCTGCCTCATTTTTATCATGATTATGACATCCTTTTCATCAACACCACCATTTGAAAAAGTTGCAGCCCACATTATTGGAACCATCACTTTGTAAATCAATAAACCAAAAATTAAAACCAATTTATTATTAACACAAAAATAAAAACAGATTGTACCCAAAATTTTCTACCAATATTCTTTGGAGTTTTTGTCATCCTCAAAGCTGCTATCTCTCAACAACTACAAGTCGGGGTTAATCCATTTCTCGTTGAACCATCAATAGTGCACGAAGTGATACAACACGATTGCCTCCAACGATTACAACCAGAGGTAAAGGAAGAAGATTGAGACCGTAACATACCTATATAATGGGATTGCAGGAAGAAGAAGATTGCAGCAATACCAATTGGGAATAGAGGAACAAGATTGCCAACACTCACCAACTGCCCAAACATTCCTTACCAAAACCCTAGCTCACTTATTTATCCCCAAATATCTAATTACCACACCTGTACAGTACGTAACACACCCTAATACAAACCGTGTCACCTGTACAATACTCCGTTAATGATTTAAACGACGTTACAGAAAAGGACAAAATAAAACACGAATTGCGAAAATGAGGACTATTTTAAACATTCGGTCAAAATAATGACCATTTTAAACATTATGTTTAAATGAGGAATATCCACAATAAATACTACGAAAATGAGGACTAAAAAGGTATTTAAGCCAAAGTAAAAATAATGAAATCATAATATAACTTTCCTAAATTTTAGATTAAAATAGTGTCAAATTTTTTACATATGTGAATTAAATTTGTCTTATAAATGGAGTTCTATATAAATCCATTAATTATAAATGAGAGATATCACTTATAATAATCTAAACCTCAGCTATAATATTCACGAAGAAGATTATTAAAAAAAATATTACAGTAATATTGTGAAAAATTCAATAATTATAATTAACTTTGAAGTCAGATATAAATGCATTTGAAATTTATTATTAATTATTGTTTTTTAATCAAAGTCTAAAATTACATCTCACCTTCTAAGTTAACATTGTTTACCAGCCAACATTTTAGTCATTGCACACCACTACATCAATCCAATAAAACCAATATTAACAGGGAAATCACACAAATATTAATACTGCATTTCAATTGGTTAAGTTAATTATTAGATTTTCGTATTTAAAACTAGGGTTGAATATGTGTACTTCCTAAATTTATACAAAATTTTTAAAATATCTTGATTCATTTTAAATGACATTTTAGGTTAATAATTAAACTGGAACATGCCGTACCATATAAACACCTCAAACAACATAGTGTAAAATGCTATTTGACGTATAAAAAGAAAAAATTAACTCAATTTATTTTACAGTTTCGATCTGGAACCAAACTCTAACATTTACAAATTTCAATTTTATATTAAATTATAAAAACTAAAAATATATTTAAGTTTTAAAACTGAATTAAATTGAAAAAAAGAAATACATTTGTTCATATCCCATCCCATGTTTGATTGCTCTTGGTTTTCTTATTTCCATTCCCAAATACATTCGAACATGAAAAAAAAATGCTTAATAAACTTTTATCCCAATATTTGTGAAATTTATTTAATATGATTTAAAAAAAAAAGATAGTTTATGCTGGTAAAAGTATGCGATCAAAAGGTAAGAGTTTTATCTTAAATATTTACCATTAGTATCATGTCACATTATCAACCGTAAACATAAATATAATATAATATAATTATATTCACTTTTTTTATAAATAAAATGAAAACTGAACTGAAAATAAAATAAAAATTAAAAACTTATATTAAGTAAACTCTATAAGCATTGAAAAGAAAAACACTTACTAAACTTTAAAGAAGACAACATTACTCATGGCCTTAGGTAGGAGAAGATGAATTTAATTAGTCAAAACAACAATCTCATAATTAGTGAAAATTTAGCCACACCAGGTAGAATTAAACAAAAGTTGTAGATGTAATTATAAGAGTAATAGTTAAGAAACAAAAAATAATGATGAAATCATGTGAATTCCAGGAGAAAAACAAGGGCTAGCTAGACTTTCAAAAGGGTGAAATCACTCGTGCTTCCTTTTCTCATGGATCTTCTTCAACGACTCAGAAAAATAACCCTCAAAATCAACACCTTACATTACTTTTTTAAGCCTCACACAGTTTTAATACAATGTGAAAATGAAGAGAGAATCAACATGGGCAATTTATTTTCTCATTCTCTTACTCACATCCATATTCTTCTTCAATTTCGTGTACCCTTTTGATCGACAGTTTCTTTCTCGTTTTGCTTTCTTATCACCATCGTATTTCGCTCCCAAGAAATCGCCGTTCATCGGAACCTGCGATTACTCAAGAGGGCACTGGGTTTGGGATGAAACCTACACACATCGGCTATACGATGAAAACTGTCCCTTTCTTGATCCAGGATTCCGGTGCCACCAAAACGGACGCAAAAATGAAACCTTTCGCAAATGGCGATGGCAACCTGATGACTGTGACATTCCCCGGTATGTGATATATGTTGGCATTTTGTCATACACATTAAGTGCTACTTGTTGCATTGCATGCATCCATGCAGGGCTATGTATGTGTTATCATTCTTTATCAGTTTTCCAGAGACTCTTCTTTGTATGTGTTTTTGAATGTTTTTTTCATCCTCTCCCACATTCCTCCATTAATATTTTCCATAATGCAACACTTGACCAATTAATTCCCACAATCGTGGCTGAAAGGAAAGTTCTGTTGATGGGGTATGGTGATGAAGCTCAGATTCAATGCGAGTGTGGTGCTAGAGGGAAATCGCAATGGACGCATTGTTTTTGCGGGTGATTCAGTGGGAAGAAACCAGTGGGAGTCATTCCTGTGCATGCTGACACAAGGGGTTTCTAACCTCTCCAGAATACATGAAGTGAATGGAAATCCCATAAGCAAACACAAAGGGTATCTGGCCATGAGGTTTCAGGAATACAACATGACAGTAGAATACTACAGAACACCCTTCTTGTGTGTTATAGGTCGTCCACCGATAAACTCATCCAATCATATAAGAAGGACTATCAGGCTTGACGAGTTGCACTGGTATTCAAAAAGATGGGTTGGAGCTGATATTCTTATTTTCAATTCCGGACACTGGTGGAACCCAGACAAAACTATCAAGTCGTAGGTCAACCGCTACTATTTCTTTAATAAAGTTAGTCTTGCCAAATTTCTTGTCATCTTTCGGACTTATTTTCAAAGACCCTTTTTCTTTCTCACTCTTTCTAAAATCATTTTTCTTATGTTACTCCATAAATAATTTAAAACTAAAGTCTTCTAGAATCGAAAATAACAGTCTTACATGCTCCTTAACATTTTGCAGGCGCAACTTCTTCCAGGAAGGAGGGAGGGTGAGGATGATTAACGTGAAAGAAGCATTTAGGAGATCCTTACTGACATGGAAATCATGGGCATTGAACAATCTTCATCCTACGAGTTTCGTCTTCTTTCGTAGCTTTTCCCCTGTCCATTTCAGGTAAGTGCATTGACTTGTTTTTTCTGGGTCTGACACTTCAAGATAATCTTTGATACGAAACGCCAGAGAATTTTTTGTGCCATTTTTTACAGCCTCCGATTTAATTTACCGCTTGAACAAAATTCTTATTGCCCCCAAGTCACCCTGCAAAAGTTACTTTTCAAGGGTATAGTGTAGATTTAACTTATCTAAGTCTGTTTGTCAAAAATGAGCAAAACAGAGAGATTCGTACTAGTAAGTCAGGTTTGATAGATCAGCAGAGTCAAACTTTTGTTGAAAAGAATTCATCGGTAAGAGCATGTTTCATGTAGCATGGCAATCATAATTTTGGCCAAACGGTTAATTAACTCACTTTAAAACTATTGCTCAACTTTACTCATTCAATAATTTTTGGTAAAATAACAGGAAAGAGAGTAAAATTAGAGATGATAAATGTGTTTGTTTTCTGAACCGTTCAATTCAAATCTACAACATTGTAACAACAAAGCTTTGGAACTTGTGCACCGTGATTACAACGTGTATCCAAACATGCACAACTTAAGTACTTAGACATCAATTATGAGAAATCAGTATTCCTGATTCACCCACTTCCCCCCTTTTTTCCTTTAACAACTGATGCTCAGAACTTTGTTATTGTAAATCTAAAATATATGTATTTGGGGGAGGAAGTTTGGTATGACATGGGGGGCACTGATACAAGCCTTACATTTTGGACAAGTCTTTACTAAACACTAAAATTGCAGGAATGGCACATGGAATGATGGAGGACAATGTGACAAACAAACAGAGCCAGAAAATGACCCTACAACACTTGAACCTGAACCATATCATAACATATTTATATCAGGTGTTGTCAAAGAGATGCAATATGAGAGCCGGAAAGCGCAATTTTTGAACATCACATATCTTTCAGAGTTTAGGAGAGATGGTCACCCTTCCAAGTTTCGGGAACCAGGCACTCCACCTAATGCCCCGCAAGATTGTAGCCACTGGTGTTTACCAGGAGTGCCAGACACGTGGAATGAACTTCTCTATGCCCAACTCCTATCTGGGAAATTTGGCATGAACAAAAAAATTCCAGAAAGAGGATAAGAAAGCAGTCCGATTTTCATCAGATCACAAAGAATAGTTTTGCTAGCTATACACAAATCGGCCTTGCTTATCATCAATTATATATCTTCATCTTCCTCCTCATCAGAGCTTATATCACCGGCTGTCATTTGCTTTACTTTCTCAAGCTGCCTCAAGGGATCTAACATTTCTGGTGCATAAGTGGATGGAATCTGCAAGAAAGAACGCATAGTAAATTCTCTCAGCGTGATTGTTATTGGAGAAATGACGTCTGAATAGGAGATTGAAAAAAATGCAGCCGTAAGTGATAGTATCATACTAGAACTGGTACATATCTCTGAATAGCGACCAACATTGCACCATGCCCCACGGCAGTAACCTGTGCAAAATAAGCATTTCTTCTTAGTATGTTACACTGGACCATTACACAAAGGAAAGGACAGTCACACATAAAATAGCAATAGGTTTTTAATCTTCAATCTTTTCTGCATCTTCTATAAGCAGTCGTTCTTCATCTTATTTTTCCAGTTCAATATTTATAGAAGGAAGAGTTAAAGGGGTAAAACGAAGACCATGCCAAGTTTGGCAGACTCAGTCTGAGGAAAAAAAAATGGAGGAAACAAGAATCTGTCGCTTATATAGGATCAATAATTAAGTTTATTGACCATTGATTCAAAAACAGTACTAAGCCTAGAGATATATTTCTCTTGAAATAGAAGGAGCATCCTCTCATATGGATAGATACAATGGAAAATTCTACTATATAATGAGACTCGTGAAATATAGCAATACAATATAATTACAAAGATTAATAGGATATGTAAAAGAAGGAGAAAAGTTATTCTACACCAAATTGGAGCTATTTACTATTTAAACACTCTTCAAGTTGATGACAGTCCTTACATTTGGCTATAAAGAAAATGTCATGCAATTGTTTGCCAAAAGGAGGTTAAGAGAATATACAGACCCATCGCAAAAAGTTTCCTCCATTAAGGGAGTACATTTGGTTAAGAATTGGAAGAATATTAGGGTTCCAAGGTGCTGACAAAGAGATTATATGAAGCCTGAAGGTGGCGGAACTAGGATATCACAGGGAGCCACGGCTCCCCATTTTTTTTTTTTTTTTTAATTATTTATATATATATATATTTATATTTTTTTTTTTTTTAAAATTATATTATATATTATTTATATTAATATTATATTATGGAAAATTATAATAAAAGATAAAATAAAAATTTTTAATAGAAACATTAATTTATAAAAGAGATTAGAGTTTTTTTTTTCTGACTATAAGATTTTCCACCATATAAATTATCATGAAAGTGTATGAAGAAGATAAATACAAAGAGATAGGTTGCATGATCTCTCACAAATCAGGTTAGTATCTTATTATGATTTATGTATGTTAGTTTATGATTTTTTTTAGGATGTTTCTTCCAAATTAAGTTTATCCCAAATTAATATAAACCCTAATTATGATTTTAGGGATTCTTTTATAAAATTGGTATGAACTCTAATTATAACTTTTCCTAAATTATTATAATCCTTAATTATGAAATTTAGGGATTTTGTGTTTTTCGTTACCTATGGTAATTTTTTTTCTTAAGTTTTGAATTTATACAGTATTGCTTATTTAATTAAAGTAGTATGAGTTTTGTTATGTTTTGCATTGTGATAATTGTGATTTGTGAATATAAATTTTATTTTTTCTAAATAGGTGAGAGGTGATAAATTTATATTAGAAAGATTAGGATAAAAAGTAGAAAAATTGATTCTTTTTTTCAAAGAGGAAGGTTTGTGATGAAGATGAAAAAGAAATGCATTTATGTTAACTAAACTTTGAGAAATTTAATAAGAACCAAGAAATTAAGACAATATAAGTTCTCAGAGTTACATATAATGAATTTAAAAATTCATTAGAACGTGATCTGGGAAAAATGACATCAAATTTGACAATACCACCAAATCAAATTGATGAGATACGAATGACTTATCTAAAATGATATTCATGAATTGGTATTATGATATAATAGCGAATGATAGTAATATTTTTTTGAATCCTACTATTATGTGTGTTTGTTTTAAAGAGAAAAAAAGAAGAGAAAAAATAATAGTTTTTCTTCTAAAAAAAATCATATATAACAAATCTAATTTGACCCCTACAATTTTAGTCCAAGTTCCTACCAACCAATTGGTGTGGGAGATTGCAGTCACTGAAGCAGTAAAAAAAGGGTTACATTGAAGGTGCCAAATACTGCTATGACAGCAGCAGATAGAGAGCATAAACATACATAGGTGGAAAAAGCAGTTATGGAGGCAACAACGAATGCATCTTTTTTTTTTTTCAGACGAAGTATGAGAATAACGCAGTATATTCTAATAATTACAGATACTATCGGGATATATGCAGGGAAGAGAAAATATTGATGTAACTAGCTAACTAAATAATGGATATTTATCAAGGCTTTTATCCAATAACAACTTTTGGTAGTTACTCCTTGACATTAAAAATTTTAGCCTCTACAACCCAGTGTTCTAGGGTTTAAGCTTTTTTACTAACTGGTAAAAATAGGCTGAACAATATCCATATTTCAAGCTAAAACACTTTCATGAGGAGAACAGTATCCTTTTCTACGCTGAACAAGACACGATTGAGATTAGAAAAATGAGAATAATAAAGTGTGTTCAACTCAGTGGAAGAAGCATTAAGACACCATAGGAACAACCGAAGCCATGTCAGTCAAGGTTCTTTTAAGTGTTTTCTTCTCCTTCTCAGTGTGCTGATGCAAATAACTTCATAAACCAAATAAAAGCGAGGTAATATTTCCAAGAAAGAAAAGGCAGGAGGCTAAATCATACCGTTCCGGTTTCTTTTAGTCTGCCAATAGACGTTTTTAGGATATTTTCTTTCTTCTCAACCCCAGCCTCATCAGTATAACGAGCACCATCATCATTAGCTAGTAAATCCTGTAAAAGTGACATTCAATGACCAATTTAACAGAACAGTCAAGATAAGTTGGGTACAACAATCCATACAAACTAATGGATGCCAATTTAACTCTCAGAAATAGGCAACTAGATATTCATATCTTTTGTTCCTGTCTACACTTACATTACCATTCTTTCTGCTTTTCCCTTTTACATTCTCGTCTTCTTCAACTGGCGTGTAGTTCCGACCACTATTAACCCCCCTGAATGAGTATAACAGTAAAAAAGAAACTCAAGAAGGAAAAAGTATGTGACTAGTGTACCAAATAGTCACGCAACAAATGAATTATTGTGCAAGGAAATTGTTGTTATTGAATATAGTGAAAATAAGCTGGGAATGAATCTCGAATGAAATGATACTCAATCTCAATATATTTAGTCTTCGGGTTAAAAATGAATGAATATAGTTCTTTTAAGCCAATTACGTTGACTTTTTTCAACATGTCGAATGTGTTTCATGTTAATATTGGAGTGGCTTACATCGTTTGACACATTCTCGACTCAATATTTATTGAGAAATGCGTTCGAAACCTAAAAAAAATAACAAAATTGGGTTAAAAGGACTATATTCATTCATTTTTAAAGTTTAGGAATCAAAATTTATCAAAGTTTCGGTCAGGGACGAATTCCAATTTTGGGTCAAAGTTCAGGGACTAAAAAGATACTTAACCCTTAGTCATCTCATGAAAGACATGATTAGAACTAATATGAAGAGCAATTTGGTTGTTACATATAAGTGTCATTTGTGTAAATCTCCAAATTGTAACTCACTAAGCAATTGCTTAAGCCAAACAATCTCACAACTGGTTGGGACCATAAGTCTATATTCTACTTCTTCTACACTAGATCTTGCCACAACACTTTGTTTCTCGCTTTTCCAAGAAATAAAGTTACCACCAATGGAGACATAATATTGAGATGTAGATCTTCTATCACACGGAGATCCTGCCCAATCAGCATTTGAATAACAAACAACTCTTGTATGGTTATTGGAACCATATAACAACCCTTTTTCCAAGAGATCTTTTAATGTACTTTAATATACGAATGACTACATTTCAATGATCTTTACATGGAGAATTAAGAAATTGGCTTACCACATTTATTGCAAAGGAAATGTTAGGACGAGTAATGGTAAGATAATTCAATTTTTCAACTAATCTTCTATATTGTTCGGGATCTGACATAGGCTTCTCCTGATTTGGTAGAAGTTTAATATTAGGATCCATGGGTGTGTCAATAGATTTTGAATTCATCAACCAATTTCCTCCAAAATATCCAATGCATACTTCCTTTGAGACATAACAATACCATTGTTTGATTATGTCACCTCAATACCCAAGAAATATTTGAGTTTTCCAAGATCTTTGGTCTGAAAATGATCACAAAGATGTTGTTTCATCTGGGAGATGCCATGGTTGTCACTGCTTGCAAGAACTATGTCATCAACATATACTATCAAGTAGACACATTTAACACTCCAATGACGATAAAAGACTGAATGATCTACCTTAGACCGAGTCGTACCAAATTGTTGAACAACGTTGCTAAATTTTTCAAACCAGACCCTATGAGACTATTTTAGGCCATATAAGGATTTACAAAGGCGATATACAAACCTAACAGACTCCCCCTGAGCAACAAATCCAGAAGGTGGCTCCATATAAATCTCTTCTTGCAAATCGCCATTGAGGAATGTGTTTTTAACATACTGTTGATAAAGAGACCATTGTTGAAGAGCAGTCATGGTTATAAATAAACAAACATAAGTCATCTTTGCCACGGGAGAAAAAGTATCATTGTAGTTCATCTAGCATGACCTGGCGCCAACTAGGATGGCCTAAAACATCACTAACAGATTTTGGAATGGTCACAAAAGAAATAGACGAAAGATAAGTATAAAAAGGTGAAGATAATCTATGATAACTTAAAGCAATATAATGTGGAGAGGGATTACATGTAGAACATATACCTTTTCGAAGGACAATTGGATGAAGGTTAAACTCAGTTGTCGAAGCCGGATGAGACAAAGTAGTTGACACTTGAGTTGAGTCACTTGGTTTTTTTTTAGAACGATGTCGATGACTATAAACATGAAATGGTGGTGGAGAAGAAACTGACGACGAACTAGACACAACTAGAGGATCAAAAATCATGAGAATACTAACAGTACTAGGAATATGGACTGTATTAGATGGAGACATATAGGAAGGAGAATGACTTTTAAAGTAAAAAGAAAGCTTGTTGAATATGACATTTGTAGAAACAAAATATCGGTTAAGATAAGGAGGAAAAATTCTTGTATCCTTTTTATGATCTTGTAAATCCTAAAAAACCACATTTGTTGATCGAGGAGACAAATTATCAAGACCAGGGCTAAAATTGTGAACAAAACATGTAAACCCAAAAAACTTTTAGAGGTAAGGGATGAAGAGAGTCATGAGAAAATAAAATGAAATGAGGTATTTTATTATCTAAAATTGAAAAAAGCATGTGATTAATGTGATAATATGCAGTAAGAACAAGATCACCCCAAAAATATCAAGGCACCTCAATATGAAGTAAAAAAGTGTGAGTTGTTTCAATAAGATGTCTGTTTTTGTACTCAGCCACCTCATTTTACTGAGGTTTATAAGCCCAAGAAGTTTGATGCTAAATGCCATGAGAAATCATAAATTGTTTAAAAGAATGAGAAAGATATTCATGATCATTATCACTTTGTAAAATTCTAATAGAAAAACCAAATCGAATATTAATTTCACTAAAAAAGGATTGGAATATTTAAAATAATTTAGAACAATTTTCATTAAAAATTACCTTGTACACCTAGAATAATCATTAATAAAAGTAACAAAATATTGAAAACCTAAATTAGACTTAACACGACTAGGTCCCCAAATATTAGAGTGTACTAAGTCAAAAGAGGACAAAGCATCGTGTGAGACACTACGAGAAAAGGAACTATGATTATGCTTGCTTAATTGACATGACTCACACCAAATTGGACAACATGGATAAGGTAGAAACAAGCTGCTGCAATTTGGCAAGACAAGGATAACCTAACTGAGCATGAAAAGGAGAGGGAGCCTCCATAATTATGCCAACATGTGAAGAAAGGTGGAGATGATAAAGACCATAAGACTCACATCCGGTGTCAATCACATGTCTCGAACTTCGGTATGGTAAGCAAACAATATTTTGCATAAAGGAATTAACACTAGCAAGGGAACAAGTTAGATGACTAATGGATAAAAAGTTAAAAAGAGACCTAAGGATATAAAGAACATTATCAATGGATAAAAAAGGAAAAAAGGTTAACAGTCCCAATGCCATGAGCTAAAACCTTAGACCCATTAGTCATTGTAACATAAGGTAAATATTTGGAGAGGTGAAAGAGGAAACAAAGATTTGTTACCACTAATAAGATATGTGGCTTCTGAGTCGAGCACCTAAGGACGAATAGACGAAGATTGAGTAAGACCAGAAAAAGATGAACTTGTGTGGGCAACAAAAGCAGTGGAACTAGCGGGCTTACGATCCTCATACCATTGAAGAAATTCACTATTGATAACAAATTTGTTGCCAAGAGCAAATGAAGGAGGATCCACATTAGATGGTTGTGAGGGAGAATTAGTGTGAGCAACAACATCAGATGGAGGAAGACGATCATGTAACGCATAACACCTGTCAATTTTGTGGTTGAACTTGGCACAATGGTCAGATTTGTGACACCATTTTTCTTTCTTGCGAAAGCGGTTGTGATCATCAGTTGAGATGTCAAAGCAAAGGAATCATTGGCAAAAACAAGTGTATCATTGAAAGGTTTACATGGCACACTCAAAAGGGTGGAACAAGTAGAAGTAAAATTGGGTATAACTAGAGAACCCAAAATTTGATCACGAACATATGAATATTTATCAACAAGTGTAACATCCCGTCCGGATATTATGAATTTACTTAATAAAATAAAATAATAATATTAAATGCTCATTTATTAAGCTCCATTTTCCAAAACATGGGAAATATAAAACTTTTATTACATCCGGAGTTAACTCAAATCCATAAAATTTAAAACTCAATTACAATGTCTACGGGTAGTAATATGAAATATTACAAATTCTTTAAACAGTCATGAAATATAAAACTCTGAGAAAGTCCTCTCCCAACTAGCCCCGCTCCGGCTCTATGCCTCACCAGATCCACCTGCAACATCGACTGCTCCCGTGTACCGCGTACACGATCATCTCCAAACACAAGCAGATAGGGTGAGCTAACAGAATAAAACATATGCATCAATTTATATAACAAAACACACACAATCCAAGGAACTCCATCCTTTGGTCTCATCTCACATGGACGCCAACATGTAATCCATGTTTTACATCTTTGATTGATAGTCTCAAGATATTGTTGCTGCCAACCTACAAGCCACCACTCGTAGAACACATGCGGGAACACTCGCTATTCTGAGCCACAACTCAAAGAATGCTCGTATTACCCTCCATCCTGAGCCACAACTCCAGGAATACTCCAGCATTTGACCCTTGAGATATCATTCAAAGCCTCGTAGACCACGCACATCCAAAGCAAGCAAAACACGATGTTTGCTTCATCAAAAATCGCCTGGCACTCCACACGAGTCGCCAGACGCAAAAGGCTTCCAGACCGCCTGGCGGGGGACACGTGCTGCCAAGCGCCAAGTGCCTCTAATGCTACTGTTTCCATGAGCATCGCCTGGCGGGACAACCCTTATCGCCAAGCGCAACACACTTCAATTCTCTATTGGTTTTGTAGCCATCACTTGGCGGTCAAACACCACCGCCAGGCTCCACACCAGTACTTGGATAATACTGGTTTTTTAAGCACCCAAAACAAAGTAAAATCAATCCATTCACATTTCATATATATTCTCCACCTTTAAACCCATGCTAGCATTCAATTCTAACTTATGAATAACGCATGCCCAAACAAATATAAGCAACATCATTCTAACAATTTAAGCACATGATCCTAGGCACCAATGCAAATTAATATTGACACACAAGCCTTCATCAATAACCAATTCTCCACATGTGACTAATCCAAAGGAACATTCAAATTGATATAGACTTACCACATAACCCAAAAATGCTTCATTAGAAGTTACTTGAAATTATCAAGAGCTTAATCATGTATTTCAAAGACTCAAAAATCAGCAATATTGAGTAATGTATATCTATAGCTACTGTCCTCCAAAATCCAATCTCCACCGTTCAAAGTGAAGAACTACATGTTATGGACCACCTGTCAAAATTTCACCTAAATCAAACGGTTAACGAATCGGGAAATGCAGTTTTACAAAAACTGCGCAAACAAGAAAAAATGGTGGCGCCTAGCGCCCAAAAATCGTGAAGGTTGCGCCTGGCGGTGCAAAACAGGCGCCCGACGGTTCCTGTACCACGGAAAGTACGAAAAACAGGGTTTTTCGTGAATTGTGTGGTATGGCGCCTGGCGACCAATTGTGTGCCGCCAAGCGGTTCCTGCAGTTTCATGAATCCAGCAACCCTTCCCTTGCGCCTACGAACCTCAACCAGCCCAACCATCCTGATTTCCTTCAGTTTTGACTCAATACTCACGACTCAAAGGTTTAGGATCACAATTCATCCAATAAGTTTGTAGTTCATTACGCAATTTGTTATACAATTTCCGAAAACCCCAATTCTTCCACCCTAACATTCATTCATGGCCAATCTCATTTGATTCCTTCGCACTACTATGACTTTTCACAATTAATCCCTTCCTTTTGGTCCAAATGTTGTTAAAATGCCTTTTCCACCGAACCAAAGCAACCCAGAACATGCAGAACCCAAAAATCAAACCAAAACGAAAAGCATCGTCTGGCGGGTGTTCTTTACCGCCAGACAGTTCATTATCAACCCAGAAAACTGGGTGGCGGGGCTTGCGTCGCCTGGCGGAACTAAGCTCACCCACTAGGCGGTTCCTATTAGGAACTCAGAAAAATAGGCAAAATGCATGTGTCGCCTAACGACAATTCATCACCCGCCAAGCGGTTTCTAGAAAAATTCCCAGAAATGCGAAATTCAATAAAAATAGACATTGATCATGCAATAACATACGATACAACATGCATTTAATTATTAACCAATTAAAACGACGTTAATCAGCTCCCCTAACCCAGAATTTTCTTTGCTTAGAGTTTGAATTATGAGTCTTCCCTTAAGCACCAATGTCCTCCCTTTGATTCGTTCCAAAAAAAAAAACTCTTCTTTTCACACCGGAATCACAATTTTCTCTCTGGAATTTCGCTCCTCACAAGGTCCTCTCTAATGGAAGCCTCAGAAAACCTCTTTCTCTCCCTTAATTCACTTTTTAATTAGGTATTAAGGGTGATTAATGGCCAAAACGAAAATTATCTCATTGATGGTGGTAATTGTCATTCAAGCACAATTATGAGATGGTTTTTCAGCCCTTACTTGGCTGCCCATTCAGCTAGGATTTCCTCTGCCCTTTCACATTCAAGCCAAAACTAATTTTTGCAAAAAGAAAGTTTACTTTGGTTCTACCAAGGTTTGAACTCATAACCAAACCAATGTCATCCTAATGCACAACCACTCAACCAATTCATGTTTCATGATAATTCTTATAATTATAAGGTTTTATTATCACTCAACATGGTCATGCACATAATTAAAATAATAACAATTAAATAACACATAAAAAGCATACATAGGACTTGAACCTAAGTCCTCTCACACATTTAAAAGTACTCTTAACCACTTGAGCTAGTACTTTTCCACATCATAACAATCTCCATTAAATGTCATAAAGGCTCCCCTACCCGTATTTATTAAATAATTAATTATTTAATTATTTAAATTTCACGGGTCTTACAGCAAGTCCGTGTAAAGTCAAAACTGTGAAGAAATTTGACCATTGCTCTATTTCTTCAGTAGGAATAGAGGCAAAAGGTAATACTTCATTAAATTCAGGAAAAAGAGCATTCATCTTACTCAAATAATAAACCATAGGGTCTTGAGTTCGAGGAGCAACAACGTTAAAAAGGTCATGACAAACACCATAGAAACATTGAGAATCATTGGTGTACAATAATTTGGCATGTTTCCAAACATCATAACTTGTGTCGTAAGCATGAAACATTTGTTTTAGAGAAGATTGGATGGTATTCTTGAGAACCATGCATAAGTGAACATCAATTCTCTTTTAACGAGAAAAATCACCAGAAGCAATATCAGTTACTTTGAGGATAAGATGATCAAGATACCCCTGACTCTCAAACCAAAGTTTAAAGTGTGATGCACAAGTCGCATAATTCTTGCCATCTAACTTATCAATGGACAAGTGCACATTAACACGGTTAGGAAAGATTGACGATTCAGACATAGTAGAGGTAGAGGTAGAAGAGACATCAAAAGTGAAAGAAATAGTGGAAGACGCCATGGAGGAAGAGATAGAAACTCTAAAAGTCCAAAGTGCTCCAATGAAGGAACTAATCACAAATCCTGAAAGAGGAGACTATGACGAGTCCACTAAAGGGAATCGTTGTTAAAGAGGAGAGCCTGGATGCACCGCCACATGCAACAGAAACGATGGCATATCCAAAATATTGTTGGGGAGGCGTGTGAGAGCGTGTGGGAGCTCCGATGATGGCGTCGTTGACAACATGGTGGTCGCTTGGCCGAGGCGTTCAAAACTGTGTGGTCACTTGTCGGAACTAGAACTCCGACGACGGTGACAATTGACAACAATGACAACGGCTTCGGCGACGATGCAATGACAAAGGCGACAAAATATTTTCTTAATAGAACCTTAGTCTTTAATACCATATTGCTGGAGATTAATCTCTTTTATGTAGAAGATACACACACTACAAAAATTTTTGAAATTATTGACGAAATTTTACCGACAGACTAAAATATGTAGGTAAAATAAAATTACTGATGGATTTTACAGACAAATTTAAAAGCCGACCAAATTTTACCGACAATTTTTTTTTGTTAGTAAAATCAATGACTTTGTCGGTAATACAAATTTAAATTTTCAACAAAATTTTTCATCGGTAATCCATTAGTAAATTATTCTTTTAAATTTTGAGTTAATTAATTAATTCAATTATTTAAATTTTATTCTTAAAAAACTTTAATTATAAAATACATTTATCTCAAATTTTCTTTTAAAAATTATTGTATTTTCTCATCATTAATTAATGATATTTTATTTATTCTTTTAACTTTTGTATTAATTAATTAATTAATTAATTTAAATTTTATTGATAAAAATAGTTTTAATTATAGAAAAATATGTATTTTAATTTTTTTCATCATTATCTATTGGATTTTTTTTTTAATTTTTGATTAATTAATTTAACTTTTATTCATAAAAAAAACATTTATCTCAAATTTTATATTTTTATAGTATAGGATTTTTTTTTACCATTAATTAATGATATTATTTTTATTTTCTTAACTCTTATATTAATTAATTAATTCATCCATCTAAATTTTATGGATAAAAATAGTTTTAATTATAGAGAAATATTTATTTTAATATTTTTTTTCACCATTGGTTATTGATATTTTTTTAAAATATTTGTGTTAATTAATTAATTCATTTAAATTTTGTTTATAAAAAAATTTTAATTATAAAAAATATTTATCTCAAATTTTCTTTCTTTGTAGTATGGGATTGTTTTTACCATTATTTAATGATATTTATTATTCTTTTAACTGTTGTCTTAATTAATTAATTAATTCATCCATTTAAATGTTATTGATTAAAACAATTTTAATTATAGAGAAATATTTATTTTAATTTTTCTCTTTTATTTTTTTCACCATTAACTATCAATTTTTTTTTAATTTTTTGTTAATTAATTAATGAATTCAATTAAATTTTATTCATAAAAATTTTATTATAGAAAACAGTTATCTCCATTTTTTGCTTTTATAAAAATTTTAATTATAGAAAACAGTTATCTCATATTTTCTTTTTTTATAGTGTATGATTTTTATCGTCATTAATTAATGATACTTTTTTGTTCTTTTAACTTTTGTGGTAATTAATTAATTCATCCTTTTGAATTTTATTTATAAAAATAGGATTAATTATAGAGAAATATTTATTTCAATTAATTTGTCTTTTGTTTTTTTTACCGTTCACTATTGATATTTTTTAAAAGGTTCTTTTGTGTTATCTCAATTTTTTTATAGTATAAGATTTTTCTCACCATTAATTAATGATATTTTTTTTATTCAAAACTAGCATACTAATACGGATTGTATTTTTTAATTTTGTATATTAAAATAATATAGTACTTAAAATATTATATAATAAAATATCACGAAGACTAGATTATGTTTTATTGTAAATATTATTATTAAAGTAATAAAATAGTAAATCTAAGTGATGCGATAATAATTTTAGTTTTAAATATTATAAATGTGGTGTAGTTAATTGATTTTACGAAATAATTGTAATAGTCTTTGACACTGTACCTTTTGTGTTTTTCTTTATTGCAAATCTTTTTAGAATAATAATATAATTGTTATTATATTTATTTAACCATTAAAAATACTAACAATATTATTAATATAAATTATGAATTATAAATTTTTAAAAGAATAATCTATAATTATATATAAAGATATATATCAACAATAAAACAAATAAAAAAGACAAGTAATTTAAATATAATCCTGTGGTAAATATAATTAATATGAGTGTCTAACTATTATAATAATAATAATAATAATAATAATAATAATATCCCATAATTATAAAAATAATAATAATAAAACAACTACATATATATAAAAAAACTACATATATATAAAAAGATACACATTTTTCGTGTCCTCTTTTTTATTTTAAAATTTGATTCTCTTAAATATTATGTGTTAAATTTAAATAATTATTCTTAATAAAAAATTAATAATAATAATAATAATAATAATAATAATAATAATATCCCATAATTATAAAAATAATAATAATAAAACAACTACATATATAAAAAGATACACATTTTTTGTGTCCTCTTTTTTATTTTAAAATTTGATTCTCTTAAATATTATGTGTTAAATTTAAATAATTATTCTTAATAAAAAATTATTTGTCAGTTTTATCATTTTACTAATTTTAGTAACTATTTTTTTAATTCAAACAATTACACATACGTAGAGATAATATGAACAACAGAATCAATAAAAAGTTCAAGTATTTGAGATATGATCCCAAATAATAATGAATACTATAACAATATCGCATAGTGATAAAAATAAAAATAATAGTTCAACTACATATATAAATAGATAAACATCTTTGGTGTTCCTTTTTGTTTTTCAATTTTATCCTCTTAATTATTATATTTTAAATTTAAATAATTATTTATAATAAAAACATTATTTTTCAATTTTATTATTTTACTAATTTTAGTAACTATTTTTTTGAATTAAAATAATTTTTCAAATATAAAGCTAAATGAACAACAAAACAAATAAAAATGACAAGTAATTGAAACATGATCCCTACATAATAAATAAAAGTAAGATGTGTATCTAACCATAATAATAATAATAATAATAATAATAATAATAATAATAATAATAATAATAATAATAATAATAATAATAATAATAATAATAACTATTATAATAATTATAGTTCTTATTAAAAATGATAAGATAATAATAATAATAGTAGTAGTAATAATAATAATAATAGTAATATAATAATAGAGATAATTATAGTTAATAATAATGGTAATAATACTTATAGTTTATAGTAATAATGATCATAATAATTAAAGTTGATAATAATAATTATAATTATAGTTATAATTAATAATAATAATAATAATATAGAAATAGAATAATAACTATCATGAAAATTAGGTTATATTGTTGCAAATGTTATTATTAAAGTAATGAAGTAGTAAATTCAGTTTTAAATATAATAAATAAAATTGATATCATAATATGGTGCGATTAATTGATTTTACGAAATAATTATAATAGCATATGACCCGGGCGTGATAAGAAATGAACTTTAAGCCTAACTCAACTCCACAAAAACGACTTTTAAGGTGATGTATACAGTCCACTTATATAATATGTTTAATCCTAAATGTTATTTCCTAATCTTTTATTTATTTATTTTCCTAAAGTTTTCATAAATTATGGATATATAATAGTCACACTTTTTTTGGTATCATATCTTATTTCAGAAGTTTTTTCTCTAAAATAATAATAATGATAAATAAATAATTTAAGTACCCTTTTAACTTTTAAAAGGTATAAGTAGTCGTGTGACCGCTCGCGTCGTCTTAGTATTTAATACCTTCGCTCTTCTATAAGATTACTAAAAAAATATAAAATTTTCAAATATAAAAAAAGTAATATCAACGTCTTCGAACAAAATATTTTTCAAGAAGTTTTTTTTTTTTTATAAAGAACTACGTGATCCTGATTCTCCATTATAAATGGAGATACGTAGGAGCAAGGAGTAATCCTTGTTGGGCCCAAAAAAACAAAAATCTTTTTTGTTTCTTTTGAATTTTCTCTTTTTATTATTTTGGAAAATAAACATTTAAAGGAGATCACATCCATTTGTATTTTAATTAAAGGTACCGCCTTAGGACGGACGTTGTAGGGTGTTAACACCTTCCCTATGTGTAACCAACTCTCGTACTCCAAATCTGTTTTCGTAGACCTTGCTCTTTTTCTATGGTTTTCCGTAGTTTCCTACAATAACTATGGTGGCGACTCCAAACCTTTTTTTTTTAATATTTTGTTTTTGGTTTGTCATCCTGTCGCGATTTCAGTTGTAACACCTCCCACTACTAGAAATTTTTATATTTCATGTAAATTTTCTTGCAGAATTTTTACAAAAATTTGCAGGAAAGGTGTTTCTTACCATTTTTCTTACAAATTTTGATTGGTAGGTAATACCTTCGAGGGTAATTAATTACTGTGGAATTTAAAATTCGCAAGAAATTACTTTCAAATGTTGTTACAAAAAATATTCGCAACAAATTTTCTTACAAAATAAAATTCGCAGCTACTTTTCTTGCAAAAAAATCAATTTAAAAAATGGCAAGTACTTTTTCCTACAAATTTAAATTTTGCAAGTAATTTTTTTGGGTTTTCAAATTCACAAGTAATTTCTTGCAATAAAATTCGCAAGTAATATTTTCTGCGAAAATGAATTTGTAAGAATGTTTTTTCTACAAATATTTTCGCAACAAATTCCGTAAAAAAAGTAATAAATTTTAAAAAAATAAATAATTTTTTATTTTTATATTATTTTTAAATGACAAAACAACTTATAAATGACTCATGTTTAGTTATTTTTATAGATGAGTCATGTTTAATTATTTTTATATCGGCTAACTTAAAATTAAATAATCCTTAATTTTAACATTTATTATTTATGAGAAACAAACACATTAAACAAGTTATACATTTCTATTATTCCAAATGTAGTTATTTGTATAACTTTTTGTCTGACATTTTTTGTAACTGCAGTACAAGAGATGTTCATAAAGGAATGTAACTCATCGTAAAACAGTTTCTGTATAATCCAACAAATTATCATATATAATCAATTTTTTAATTATAATTTCTTACTTATTAACTCTATAAACATCTTTTTTATATTAAGAGTACATAGTAATTGGACTCTAATTGTAAATAAATCTAACATAAATTATATATTAAGAATACACAATAATGCGAGTTGTCTTCATTTTGAACATAGCTCCCTCTAAGTGTTTGAACCAGATTTGCATTCTTCTATGTGACCATTCGTGCCCTTCCAATAGCAGCAGACCTACTTTCCTCTTGGGAGCATTGTAGAGTGAGCAAAGTCATGAAGAAGGAGTGAAAGTAAACA
>Ga0214543_1002984_pt1 | contig 33187 bp, 17 predicted proteins | sample CNSS2metaG_FD_160094 | JGI IMG/M metagenome (GOLD analysis project Ga0214543, IMG submission 160094) | Root nodule microbial communities from cowpea collected in UCLA plant growth center, Los Angeles, California, USA - CNSS2 | ecosystem: Host-associated > Plants > Roots > Nodule | place: USA... | reverse complement strand
TGCTAATTTCTTTCATGTAATATTATACTTTTTTAAAAATATATAAACATCATTAAGTTTTTTGTGTAACTATGTAAGAATTTCAATGCCCTTTCATTTCAGTTTTGCTTGATTTCAAGTTCGAAGTTTTTATACAGGCATGTGAGTCGAAGAATAGAATGAACAAAAAATTAAATAAATTATAATAAAAAATAATCAAACCAATACACATCGCTTGTTTTAAAAAATGTTATCTATTGATGAATTGAAAAAGTGTTATCCATTAACGAAAAATAGACAATGTTTGTTTGAACAAGCGCTATCTATTAATGAATTGAAAAAGCGCTACCTATTGATGAAAAACTACTCTCATAGATTGCGCTTATTCAATCAAGTGTTGTCTATGAGAGCTTTGATAGACAACATTTTGTAAAGAAAGTGCTATCTATTAAAAAATATATAGATAACACTTGTTTAGAAAAGCGCTATCTATCAAGTGTCATTAGACAGCGCTTTTTTACAAGCGCTGTCTATTAATAGATACCGCTCCAATAGATAGCGCCTAAAAAGCGCTATCTATTAAGAAAAAAAACGCTGTCTATTGCCAAATTTGGCGTAGTGAGATGAGCAAGTGTGCATGAGGTAGGTCGCGCTTTTGAAATTCTATAGTATACATGACTACAAAATAATCATAGAACAGTTAGTATAATACAATTATATTATTATTCATAGAAGGGATTACTTACATGCAATAGTTTGGCCCAATAAATGATTTTTGGTAAGATCTATGAGAAGTTGTTCGAATTTAATCTTGAAGACCCTTGAAACTATATCAGGACGATCAGTTGAGGATAACTTTAACTTTTTCAATGCTCTAGTGATTTTTGGCCATTTAGGATTGCACGTGAAAGTTATGAAGAGATATGAAAATCCCATATAACTACAAATTGCCATTCCATCAAAATACAATTGGTCCATAAATCTTTTGCTACCAATAAAAGATGAAGGAAGAACAATCCTCTTTCCTTGTTGTGATCCTTGGCTTTGTGAACTACCTGAAGCTTGACAGATGTTATTATATTTATCAACCCTTAACTTAGATTAGTTATATTTATTGAACGACAATCTTTCGGATTCCATCATTGTATATCCATCAACAATGAATTGTTGAAAAAGTCGTCTAGATGTAACCAAAGTTAATGCTTCTGAGTGTCTTGTTTGCAACCTGAAACAATACCACTCCCTAATTGTCAGTCTATTTCTTTTCTGCTTGATTCCTGGTCTATCACGATGATTGACATCATGTCTATATCCATCTTCCCTATATGGAAATAGTAAAGGATATTGAAACCCTATGTAGCTTGTGTGCAATTCATTTATTCTTTGTAATTTGCCGGATTGCTTTTCCATTATGATGTCTCTACCTGAAGCAGTATCAACATCTCCAACAATAAGGGCTGCAACTTCTGAAACATTGGGAACATTGTATATCCTTCCATCTTTTGTCCTGTCTGCAATAAGTCTCAATTTCAAATCATCAAATGGTTGGTTCCTATATCTGTCCCTTGCCATTCTAAATGATTTAGCATGAACATTGAACTCATCGAGCATCTTTTTTAATTTGCTGACAATTTCCAAATCAATATTATCTTGATTCCTGCGAAGAGTAAGAGCTAATATAAGTACTTGTTCAGTTTCGTTTAAGTTGAATACAAGAAACTTTTCATGTACCTTAATGATTCCATTCTATTTTGAACTTCATTTTCGGTGTCGTAAATGTATAGTTGGGCAAACTTTGGAAGTCCACCGGGTACTGATAAAAGGCTCCCTATTCTATGACAAGATTGACCTTGGATTCTTAAATTGGGCGGTCCTTTTCCATTATTAAAAGTTTTGTCAACTTTAGCTCCAGGAGATGTAAAGGCAAACATCATATTGTATGTTCTAATATGATTTTGATAGTTTTTGCTTTCTTTTGATTCATTGTCAAATAACAGACGTTGCAAAACAATTGGTGGCTCTTTTAGAATTGGTAGTTGAACTTTACCATTACCGCAACACAAATGGAAAGTCGGACTCACACATCTCCTGGTCTTTTTAATCCTTTCCTCGTACCACATGTAGGCCTTGCATTCCCTGCATATGAATATTGGATCTCCAATGTCTGCGTACACTGTGTATATTCAAATATACTCTTACAAAATGAAGTAGAATATAGGAAGAATAAAAATTATAGGTATTATATAAAATCTTATCTAGGATTCATGGGCTGTTCGATTTCCCAATCTTGTGCTATAGAGTCATGTTCCATGTCTTCGTTCTGGTCAGGTGGTGAATCTGAAAAAGGTTATTCGTATATGTCAAACATGTAGTAACAATTTCAACAGTCTATAAATAATATACTACCAATTTAGAAAGTATTACCTCTAACGATATTGTCAATCCGGGGAGTTGTACTTTCATGTAGTGCAATATCTTGTACTACAGCATGGGATGATGACTCACCTGTTGAACTTTGACGAAACTCTGATGAAAACTCTGTTGTAACTTGAAACTTCTGAAGCAGATTTTGGCAATGAAAAGTCTCATTAAGAAATCTAAAGCTCATAGCATTAGTTTTCCTTTGAGGTGGTTGTTGATTATAATTTCCTTCGATATCCTTATTTGGTTCAATCTGCCGATTAAAGAAATCCATCATTGTAATATCAAACAGTGGTGTACAATTCCTTTTCCTTCGATGATCTTCATCATGTAGATGTCTATGACTCTTCTCTACACATTTCATTTTCTTTTCTTTAAGCATCAACTTTCTTTTTAGTCTTACATTTGCGCAAGATGCATTGGACTCCATGATCAAACTGTTACTGAAACAATTATGACAAATAATATTGTTGTTCATACAAAATCATTGTACACATTTGTATTGCATATCGATATTTCAAACCAAACACAATATTTGTTTTACATTTACGAATTAAAAACTTCTCCCAGTCCAAATTTACTATCTTGTTGTTGCCACAAAGCATGTAACAATCATATAGAAATAAAAAAATAATAATAGAAGAACACATTGTACCTGAAACTTAATCTAGTTGATTTCTAGATTTGGTCTTCCTATAACTCTTCTAAGTTTAAATCTTTGTTATACCTGAAGTTTTGAAACAAAATATCTTAAGCAAACTTTTAGTTGAGGGAAAATATAAATTGCGCGCCAAATTAATTTTATTTATTTAGTTTATTGCATTTAATCCTTTATTATCGAAATGATTGATTGTATAGGATGGGGCAGTTGAACCCCAAAAAGTCATTCTGCATGTACTTCATTCATCCAAATGTCTACATCCACTAATGAAGGTTTTCTTTCTTTAAATTATTTTTAAAATTAAGTTAAAAAGTAATGATGGTTGGCGTAGAACCTTCCATTCGATGAGTTTCAAGTTGTTTCATAGTTATATATAGTTTGTTACTATTCACTTTTGCATTGTCTAAAAAACTTTCGAACTTCACCAACCAAATTTTCTGAAATGTCGAATTCTGAGGCAAACGAAAACAATTCTGCAAGACGCTATTCCTTCAAGAATTGGTTCCAGAGTTCACTCAACTTGGTATTTCCAACATGGGTAAGTATTGAACTTATGATTTCATTTTTCTTGATGATCATTATTAGATTTCTGGTAAAGATTCAAACTTTCATCAAGTTGTCATCTTCTACAACGTAAATACATAGATTTTTTGTAAAAAAGTCCTTGCTTGCTATATGTAATACTTTGGTTCTTTCTAAACATGAATAAAAAAGATGACTTCTTTTCATTTCGAAACTGTTGGGTAGGAGTTCGTTCGTTTTGATGAAACTTTCTTTGACTACTGGGGACAACATATGGAGATGGGGGCAAACTACTTTCGTGATCCGGTAGGAAACTATCTTATGGTTGAATTTGAAAAGTGTTTCATGCAAAATCGAAGCTTTCGTATAGCACGAGAAATTTTAAATTTTTATAAATTGGATGATCTATACTGGTTAGGGATATTATATTGTGGACACCGTTACTTTTAGATTCGTATTTTCAGTTTGGCTATGAAAGAAATAGACTATCCTACTCCCAGACTAGTTCCTAATCCCCAACGACCTTTGTCTTCTTCGAGGTTTTTCACTTGCTTTAAATCCGAACTATTGCTACCTCATGTATTATTTTAAGATTCATAAGTTCATCTTGGTTTCTTAAACTTAAGTTATTAATTATACTTTTAAACTGATGCAGACATGCATTAAGTTGGAATATGCCTTTGTTATTTTTTGGGCACATGAATTGAACTATGACAACATTCAACTAATTGATCCACGTCAGGAGAAACATGATGTTGGTATACATAAGTCGCCAAATGGGGACTTGATTCTACAGAAAGAGGTGTTAGAGATGGCTGAATATTTCAATGTCAAGGAAAACAAAATCATACATATGAGTTATGTTGACACAAATACGTTTTTATTTAGGCTTTTTTCATCTGAGGGAATTGAAATCAATTATGCTCCTCAAGTGGTCAACGTTAGTAATCATGATACACATCTTGGAGACTATGACCCTGCAGATTTTTACTATTCAATGGCCAAATGCTTATCTGAGAATGATACTAAATCATCATCACTGGTATATGATTTTTGACCTTAGATGTTATAGTGCAACATATTTTCATGTGTTCTAATTATAACTACCAATTTGATTTTCTTTCAGTACTTGGAATCCGAATTTGCAGCAAAAGCTCTTGTTAAGAAGAGGACACGATACATATTGGTCAATGCTGAAGGTGATTGTTGGCCTTGTACAATTCGAAGATCTAGAAGAAGGAACAAAGAATGCTACTTAAGTTGTGGGTGGAAAGAATTCTACAAGCAGAACAAATTAAAGAAAGGAACCATAATCAGACTTGGTGTAGATAAGGAACTATCGAATTTTATCTATGTAATGGAGATAAAAGTATAGCCTTTGTATTTGGTAGTTTGTTTTGTCGAACAATTAACCACAATAGTATTTCATAGGTCCATCAGAAGAACAACAATCTTTTTGATATATATCTGTTAACAAATGTTGCTTATCGTTATATATTTATATATATAAACATATATTTTGTAGGTCTATACAATTCTTATTTATTACTAATTCTATCTGTAATTATCTTGCTTATTCTTATATTTTGTACCTCTTCATGCATACAATAATGTTATAACCATAGTTCGACCTTCTACACAACAAATACTATAATATATTGAATGTGCGTGGGAACTTAGGACCACAACTTCACACAGGCTTAAACGATTAACTTAAACACATTTCCAAACATAATAGTTAAATTGTATATGGAACTTAGAATTTTGATGTGCAATAGTAAATAATAACATTTACATAATAAGATAGTTGGTAAACATAATGTTTGGTAAACATAGTTAGTGGATAAAAAATTACAACGATGGTGTAGTCAAAATAAACAACTGTCCGCAAATCCAAATGTAGACAAAACCATTAATATGATAATGATTTCCAAAATACAGGACACCATCACCAACTTTGACCACCACGACGTCAAAATCCATATGTATTTACAAAAATGACTGGTCAACCTTAGAGCTTATCATGTTTCATCCGCTTTTTAGTTTTGGACCTAGAAAATTCCGCACTTGGAATATCATCCAGATGGTCGCAATCCACCTCAAAGTCGAACAACAGTTCCTTGGTAGGGGTAACACAGAAGTCAACATAAGGATTATGATCTGCGGATCCACTCAAAGTCAACTGCACATTCCAAACAATTTTTTATTATATTTATTTTGTGGATTCCAAAAACATCTAAAACTAACATAAAAATAGATTATATATTACAATGCACATATCAGCTTCTGTATTTTGATCAAAACCTGCCTGTCTAATGATTTCTTTGTTCTGCGAATTTTAAACATAAAATCCTTACTTCAAATCAATAGTACTATCAAAATTAAGTATACAATGAGTTGAAACTCTAGATACCTTTCCTGTATGGCATGCACTTTTAGTGGAACCACCAGACTTTGATTTGTTTGTGGATCCATAAGATGATTTAGATTGCTTTGTGGAAACACATACAACTGTGGGACTTAACTCTTCAATCTGTCAAATTCATTCAAGAAATTTGAATAAATTTATAATTACGAAAGAAGTACAAAATTTTACAAATTAGACATACCTTTTTTGTATGACGACCACTTATATTCAATCCAATTGTTTGAGATTGCGTATTGGGACCACATATAACCTTGGGGCTTGACTCTTTGGGCTATCATTCAGGCAAAAGTAAACTGTCAAAATCTACAATTAAGAAAGTAAAAAAAATTTGATATTACATATACCTTTATCCCATGAGGTGCACTTTTAATAGACCCAACTGTTTTAGATTGCTTATTCGAAACACATATACCTGCTGCTTTAGTTCCTTTATCTTGTCATTCAAAATCAAAGTACTAAATACATAATTTCAAACTAAGTTATTACATCACGAAATCAATAAAAAGGAAAAACAACTAAATCATAATCAAGAGAATGACCTCCTCTCCTTCGGGTCCGCCCTTAGAGTTTGCTTCGATACTCGAATCGCATGTACCTTCACCACTGTAGTCCTTAATCTACATATCAATAACAGTAAAAGAAATAATGTTATTAAGTATAATTCAAACACATAAATTCTCTTGGTACAACATATTAACCTACCATCTTAGGATCAAGTTTACTTCTAATGGAAGCAATAGTTTCAGGATTGGTTGAAGCTTTCATTACAGAGAAAGTTCTGTTACTTGGTTGAACTCTAACCTTAAAAGCAAGAGTACATCCTAGCAAAGCATCTAAATCCTCTGGAAAACATTTGGGATCATCTTCACCATCCTAAAATAAAAAAAAATGCAATGTTACACATCCATTTAGTGGAAGCAATTGACAAACATACTAATACCACCTCAATCATCTTATTCATCAATCCAAGAGCTGATACACCAATCAAGTTAGTACAGTCTTGATCCCACATTACAAAATTTGTGTAACTGTCTCCATCTGTAACCTATAATTCTAACTTATATCTGCAACAAAAAGATTTACTTATTTAATAACATATTACTGATGTAAACATGAAAAATATCTAAAATATAAATACAAACCTAATTCCATGCTTTTCATTATCAAACCCACAAAGAACACACTTAAAAGGACCTACTTCATTAGTCTTCTTCCTGCAGCTATTGCATACTGGATAACACCATCCATCATTACCTAAATTAAACTTTACAATATTTGCAACGGTAACACAATATTGTTCCTATTACAAAACAAAACAAACTTATCACAATAAATAAATAATAAATTCAACAAAAATGTTACAAAAACCCAGAATAACTTATTGATTACCTCTTTCATACATGTAATTTCAGATATCGTATGCACAACAGATTTATACATAAATTTCTCATGTTCACTATACTGGGACGGTGAACTCAATTGGCTACACTCTTGACTCGGACTAACTTCATTGCCAAAACATCTATAAGTAGAATATTTAAATCATTATCATACAATATATGTTAAACATAATGTTAGTATCTAAAATATAACAACACATACTCTATCCATTGCTCCCTGAATCGAACTAACTTAGCACATTCTTCACCCATAAAGAGCTTTGAACCATTCTAGGAATTCGATATTGAGACTGGCCACCGTCCTAAATTAACAGCAAGATCAGCAGAAAAAAAACCACAAAACACAGAAATAAAATGGACAAACCTGAACACAGCTTAATCTTAGCCTGTGTAAACATAACGACAAGAAGATAGGAATCTGGTTCACCCCTCCAATTACTCATAAACTTGAAGTAATATGAATCCCACAACGTACAACCAATGACTGCAGAACTGTAAAACACGCGACAATAGTTTAAAAATATCAAGTCATAAATGAGAATACAACAATATTAAAAAACATAGTAAATAATTACTAACCTCATATCCCTTATATGAAAGACAACATTCTTCGACTGAGGATTACACCTCACATTATCAACCACTCCAATAATATCTAAAAGAAATAATAACAACCCATTAAAATCATAATCTTCATATACTAAATTCCAAAGAACAACATCATATGTACATACCATACACCAGATCAGCAGAGTAATTTCCATCCACTATATCTTCAATACTTTTGAAGTTGTAAACGTTCAGTGGAATACTTGAAATTGGTTGTTGTTTTATAGTTGTTGCCCCAATGAACAACAATTTGTAAGGATGTTCACATACCCAAAATTGTGCTTGATTTTTCAATATCTTAAAGTTATGCATTATATAGGTTTGACCCTCTACCACTTTTTCTTCCCACAAACATAAATCCTCCTTTTTTACCATGGCAGGAATCATATCACCCTGAAAAAAAAAACATAAAAATAGCAACACATAAAACAACAACACAATTGCATTACCTTCTGATCCAAAAGAATCAACTCCATATGACGACTGTTATCCCGGTTTTGAACAAACCACAAGTCTTTAACTCTAACAACAAGCTTCAATGTTTCTTTCTTGTCATCAATATGTTTGATGAGGTCAAGTTTTCTTGCCATCAGAAGATACAAACACAACCTACACCAAGTTAACATACAAACAACCTAAATAACACCAACTACAGAATCTGAAAAAAAAACTAACAGCAACTCTTAAACGGAAAGAAGAAATAGAAACCAAAACTCATGAAATTGAAAAACACAGAATACATACCTGGTAAACCATACAAAACTGAAACAACAAAAAAAAAACGAACGAAACTACAAAATCAAAACTGAACCAACTAAAAAGACAACAAACATAAATAATCCCAACATCCAAAATTGAAAAACTAACACAACTGAAAAACTGAAAAAATAACACAAATATTAAACGGAAAAAAACAAACACAAACCCACAACGAACTCAGAAAACAAAAAAACCAAACACTCAACCATAAAAACCAAAGAAATGGAAAACCTTAAGAAGATGGGGTAAGATACTGCAGAACGGAGACTAAAAACTGAGGAAGAAGGAAAGAACCCAGCTGAAACAATTTTTAAAATACAGAACAATCGAGTTTTATCGCAAAGAAACTGAGCTCATTAATTAATGCATGCACATCAATCAAATCATGTAGTACTCCTCCATCTAAGGCGGGAAAGTCAAAATGACTTCTTTGGCCAAACAATTGAACGAAATCGAAGCTTCATTATAGGGTGACATTCGTCAGAAACGGAAATGAAAATAGCCAGATCACGGAAGAAACAAACTTACCAAAAAACCTAAAAATAGGACAGCTGTCAAGAAATTAAGTTGGGGTATTTAGGTCTTTTCCAGAGGTCATTGTTTTCTTATATTTTAGATACCGAGTATTCACGGGGTAAATCATCTCTCACTAAATGATTTGATATTTTTTTATTCTTTTTCAGTTAAATTAATCCAATTCAACTAAACACAATAACTTTATCTTTTAATTCTTTTGCCAAGTTCTCATCTGAATTCACTGTATAAAAGAGAAAAAACTATAATAAGTTAAAAATACAAAAATTACTGTTTATAATTTTCTTTCCGACCTTATTCATCAATATTAATCTAATTATATATGATTCAACGTTAAAAACATAATAAAAAGCTAATAAAAAAAATTATTAAATAACAACTAATTTTAAAGATAAAAATAATTTATCATCATGCTAACTAAATTGGACGTCATTTTATAAACTAAAATTTATTTATATCTAAAATAATCTTTATGATTGACAAAACAAAATTATGATTAATTTGTGAATTAAAGTCTAAATTGATCTTTAAAATTAGTTACAATAATTATAAATACTTACCATTCAATTTTGAATCAATCTTTAATTTAAAAATATAAACTGATTTAAAATCAATAATAATAAATAGTTAAAATCTTAATAGTTATTAGAGATAAATTTATATTTTAATTTACAAATAAATTATAACTTTTGTCACCTAAAACACTAATTTGATTAAGTTCAAATTTTATATTAAATTCTTAATAAATTTAAGGTATAAATACTGATATAGTTTCTTTTTTTTTTTCAATTTGATCTCCTTATTATTGATTATTTAATTTAGTCCCTCAATTATTTAAAATGGTCCAATTTGACCCTCTATGGTAAGTTGAAATTAATAGTGTGTCCTCACGTGTCAATTTGTAGAATTTGTAATATTTTTTTTAAAATTTTTTTAATTTTTTTCTAAAAATTTATAAACTACCACATGTCAAATTATCGTCATGCCAAGTGGTAGTTTACCGTCATGACACGTGGTAGTGGTAATAGTTGTTTTCAATTTAGTCATCTATTTAAATTTTTGGTTCAATTTAGTACTCTTATTTTTTAAAACGATCTAATTTTGTCCTCTTCAATTTGAGATTAAATTATATTAAATAAGCTTAATTACAACTTATATATACATGTTACAATAATTATTTTATATATATCAAATCACTCCACCTAAATACTCAAATTATATTATTTTTTACATTTTTACCTTTGTAATTTTTTTTACACTTGAAAAAAATAAAATAATTTGAGTATTTAGGTGTAGTGATTTGATGTATAAATTCAAAAAAAAATATTTTAACTTGTATATATAAGTTATAATTAAACTTATTTACTAATTTAGTCTCAAATTGGAAATGATAAAATTGGATCGTTTTAAAAAACTAAAAATACTAAATTGAACAAAAAATTTAAATAGAGAACTAAATTAAAAATAACTATTACCACTGCCACGTGTCACGACTGTAAACTGCCAAGTGATATGATGATAATTTGACACGTGACAATTTATAAATTTTTAGAAAAAAAAAATTAAAATTAAAAAAATTAAAAATTTCAAGATTTGACATATGTCCTATAAGAACAGGGTGTTAACTCCAAATCAACAAAATTAAAAAAAATTAAAAGAATTAAAAATTTCAAGATTTGACACGTGTCCTATATGAACACGGTGTTAACTCTAAATCAACGTAACGAGTAATTATACCAAAATTTAATTATATTTAATTTGATAAACTTTCTAATACAAACACCTCTTTTCACCCACATGCAATTATAGAAAGGTGAAAGCCAAAAGTCACAAACGCACTATCTGAGGTGACTTGTTGGATGGTCGTTTTCCTTCGGTGCTCACACTTTTGATAACATCATACACTTTTTCTAGAAGAAGTACATAAAAAAAATCCACCTTATTACTATTTTCCTTTTTTTTTTAAACTAAACCATTCATCTATCTTTACACCCCAGATTGCACAACTCCTCAACTCGGCTTTCTCAAAGATTAAATAAAATAAACTTTGGTTCGTGCAGCTTCTAAAGTACCTCCTTTGATTTGAATTGAGAGCATACAAATTTACAAATGCATATGCATGCATAACATGTGGATTTTTTTTCACCATGTTCCATTTGTTTTTCTCAAATAGGACACTCTTTGTTTTAATTAGACTCCCCCATTAATTAAGTGTATAATATATAGAATTTACTACTAAAAAAAATCATATTTTATGTTAATTTTATGTTGAAAATTTTTTTCGTTAGAAATACTTACAAATTTTGTTATGAAAAAATTTTGCAAGAAATTGCTACCAATTTTTTTAAAAAATATTTTGTATAAAATACTTTCCACAACAAATTTTGTAAGAAATACTTGCAAAATTTATAATTTTGTAGGAAATGATTACCCACGAAAAAATTATCTACCAATTAAAATTCTTAGAAAAATTAGCAAAAAAAATCTTTTCTTAAAAATATTTTTAACAAATTTACAAGAAAAATTTCATGTAATACAAAAATATTTAACCGTGTTTACTGAATTTGTACATAGTACTTTCGAGTGGAATATGAGACTAAAAGCTTTTGTCTCCTAATGAGAGACTTTTGAATTTGAATAGAAACAAAGGGAAGAGGGAAGACTTGTGTGTAAATGATTATTCTACGCAAATCAATAAGAATTTAGAAAGTATTTTTATATCGAATGATGAAGAGGAATTCAGGTGATGAATTTGTATTTAAAGACTTTTTGCATTAAGGTTATAAAAGTAATTTGCTAATATATTATTAAACACCTTAGAGTTAGGTATGTACATCATCATTCTAAGGGTAGAAGCAAAAAATGAGATACGATTGGATTCAATTGATGAATGAACTATTTTTTTTTTTTCTAAATAGCCGAGTATTAATTATATTTTTAAAAGGATTGGAGGATTACTTTAACGTAATTAAGTGGTCGTTTATTTTAAAACGACTTTCACATATTCAACTACTTTGATTTGATTAATAGAATGTATTAAATAATTTTGATTTATCAGTTTTTTAAGTAGACCTAAGAGGATTGAATTTAAGCTTTAATGAATGTGTGGAGTCGATTGGAGATATTAGTATCCGAACTTTAAAGAGTAGTTTATGAAGTTTTTAGATCGAGCTTTAATGAGTAGCTTACAAATGTTTAGGGATCCAAGTTTAATGAATGAATTTAACTTGAATACGAGTTAAGCTTAATCAAATTAGTTTATAGTGAAAGTAAGGGAATTTGAGATTAATTGTTTGGCAACTCAGGGCATTCGAGCTTAATTGCATCAGTAGCTTGCAGATATCAGAGGTATCCAAACTTAACTTTGTGTTTGGATGAAATATTTCAACAATGCTGAGAAATTGAATGTATTGTATTTGAATTGCTTGCAATTAAATTTTCTTCATTTTCTAAATAACTTGTTTGGATAAAGAAATTAAAATACCATACATTTCAATTTCTTGTCTAGATAAACAATTGAATTTCTTGTGAGATAAAATTTTATTTTAACAATATTTATTTTAGGCTTAATTATGTTTTGAGTTCATGATAAATTTGGAAATGGGTCTGCATGGCCAGTCTGTGTCATTGGGTCGGCCGACCTGACTAGGTTGTTGGTTGGTCGGTACCACTCAAGTCTTCAAGTCGAAGGGGCTCGTCTAGGTCGTCGGGCAGGTCGGTCTCGTCTAGGTCGTCGGGCATGTCAGTCTCGTCTAGGTCGTTGAGTCGATCTAGGTCGTCGGGTCAGTCAAACTCGTTGGTTTGGCGGGCTGATGGGCCCATATAGGTTGTCGAGCTTGTTTGGCCCATTTGGATAGTCAGGCTTGTATGGATTGTCGGACCCGCCTACCTATTTGGGTTGTTGGGCCTGCTCGACCCATTTGTGTCGTCGGGCCAACCCGGTCTGTCTGGGTCACCGAGCCCACCCGACCTGTCTAGCTCGTCGAGCCCTCCTATGGTCTAGGCCAAATTGACAACTCTACCAGAGAGTCTAGAGTGTGAGGTTGAGTAAGAATAATTTCAAATTCCACATATTTTGAGGATATTTGAATTCCTACTAATTTGGCAAATTAAAATACTTTTAAAAAAAATGGTTGCATTTGAAATGCTTTTTAATTTCTCTATCCAAACAAAATATTTCATTACAAAGAAATTTAAATTCTTCAAAAAACAAACAAATTGCTTCATTAAAATACTCTATCCAAACGCAACTTAATTGTATTGGTAGTTTATAGACGTTGGAGCATTTGAGTTTAATTGTATTGGTAGTTTGTGGACGTCAGAGCTTATAAGTTTAATTGTATTGGTAACTTGCGAATGTCTGAACTTAATTATATTAGTAGGCTGTGGATATTTGGTAATCAATGCTTAATTATGATTCTATTTTAAGTACTTTATGGATGTTTGGGGATCTGAATTTTAACATATATGATAAATGACTTTGATTTAATGTTTGAGTTGACACCAAATGACTTGGATTTGAGAAGACTGTCATAATAGAATTGAGACAAAAAAATTTCGTTGAAGAATGTGTCTTGTTAAAACTTTGCTTGTCAAAAATCAAACTTAGGGAAAAAAATCGAAACTAAGAAAAATAGAAAACATCTCTTTATGATAATTAGTTATCAAATATGTTCACAATGGTGTTTATGTTTACTCAAATAATAATGAGATTTTTTTGTTGTTCCTCTAGTCTTGCTCGGTTTTGGGACAAGCGCGCCTTATTGTTGTCCTCGCTTTCCACCTTTAAAACCTCCACAAAACTACTCAAGCTCTTAACCAGATGAGTTCCTTAATAAGACTTGTAACTTTGTAACATTCCTTAGTTTTGTGACCTTGGTTTTGGTGATAGCTTAATATTTTACTTAGGTCAACAAACTATGGTTTCTATTTAGTTGATGAAGTCGAATGAGCTCCAAGTTGTATGGTTCCTGAAGGATGGCTTCTCGACTAGCATTCAATGGAGTATAATTTTCATATTTGCTAATATGCCTTTGTTTGAAAGCATAAGTGTTGATATGGAGGGATCAAATATTTTCTTGCTTGCTTGCTTTGACTAGAGATTCTTCAATGATCAGTGACTCGAATTCTAAGTCCTTCTTTATTTATGGGAGGATTGATGTACAAGGAATCCGAAAAAAGGCTAGGGTGAAGTCTACCTAACAAGGCACGTGTTGCCATTGTTGGGTGTAGATTAGTGGCATCCCTAGTGGCAACAACACATTGGTCTATAACCTCCTTGAGTGGCTTATAACTTGATATTTTTATTTTTTGAGAAAAAAACATTGGACTTTATTTTTTTTTCAATTTTAAATACAAGTCAAAGATCTCATTGTATCTAGTGGGAATATTTTTATAAGATAGATCACCTTCATCTGACAATGAATATGATGAGTCTGATGAGGTTTCAATAGAAAAGGAGTTACTATTAAAGGGTACCTCATTTTCTATGCCTGTCATGAGACAAAGATTTTTCTTCTTTCTATTTGTCCCAAAGTTAGAGTTTGACTCTGAGTCATCGCAAAATGTGTTCTTACTCTTTTTAAATCTTGAATTTCACTTGAGCTTGGTGCACTCATCTTCATGTGCCCTTATCATCTACATTTATAGCATAAAACTCTTTGATGATATTCATTACTCTTGTAGGAAGATTTCTTGTCTTTATCCTTTGGTTTAAACATCTTCTTGAACATATATTTCATTATTAATTGAGCTATTTGACTCAACTTTCAAAGCATCTTCTTTTTCTCCTTTAGAGCCTTTTGAGTTTTAGTTCCCTTTTGTTTCTACTGCATATGCCTTGAGATAAACCTTGTATGAAGACCTTGGCAAGACGATGTTGTACTAGATGTTGATGTCTCCTTTTACTCGTAATGTTAGAGATGAACCTCGCACACCCTCAAGTCCTAGAAGTTCATCCCAAGTAAGCTTTTTCAAGTCACTTTCCTCTATAATGACCATGGGTTTAGGCTCTAACACCTTTGGCCTATTGTCCGCTAAGCTTAGGTTGACCTAGCCTTTGATAAGCTTTGTCGTATGACATTAAGCCAATTTGGAAAGATATTGCCACGACCTCACCATCCATATGGTAAAAAAAGTCATATTGACATGTGAGATTGACAACTATCCTTAGTTAAGCATCATCATTTCCTACCTTTAGGTGATCTTTATCTTGTGTTTGGATGAGAGATTTTAACAATTCCAAGAAATTGAAATACATAGTATTTGAATTACTTACAATTGAATTCCCTTCATTTCTTAAATAGTTTGTTTGGATAAAGTAATTGAAATATATTTTATTTCAATTTTATTTGGATAAACCAATTTTATTTTATTTTAAGACAAGCTCAACTCTATCATTGAGTCTGAGTTGAGTTAGCTCAACCTTCGATCTGAAATGACTCATCTCGATTTTCTGTCCGGGTTGACTTTCGATGATTCCACCTACCCTGACTAGGCCCGAACTTTAGCCTAGATGGACTCAACCTTCAGCTTAGGCCAACTCGGCTCAACCTTTAGTGCAAGAGAAAACTTGGCTCTAAGTTCAACACAAGCTAACTCGATTCGAAGTTTGACTCAAGCCAACTCAGCTCGACCTTTGGCCTAGGCCGACTCAACTCGACCTTAGGCTCAAACCGAATTCGCTAGGCCTTCGACCCATGCCAACTCAGCTCGACCATCGTCCCGACCTTACTCGACTAGACCTTCAACCAAGGCTGACTCGGCTCGACCTTCGGTCGAGACCAACTAAACTCAACCTTTGGCTAGGACTTACTCAACTCAAATTTAACATGGACCGACCAACCTTCAACCTTGGTCGAGTTGGGTCAACTTCGGCCTAGGCCCAGGTCGACTTCACTTGACCATAATGTTGAGTTGACTCAGCTTGACCATTGATCTAAACCGACTTAGCTTGACTTTCGACCATGATCAACTCATATAGACGATCTGCCTAGGCCAACTCAGATCGATATTTAGCTTGGACATGTTCGGCTCGACCTTCGTCTCTGGTTGACTTGGTTCGTCTTCCGCCGGGCCGAGCCGACTCGACCATTAGCCTGGGTTTGACTCAGCTCGACCATCATCACAGGCTGGCTTAGCTTGACCATCGGTCTGGGTCAACTTGATTTAACCATCGATTCGGGCCGAATTTGCTGGACCATCGATCTGAGCCAATTCGGATCGACTATCATTTTGGGCTGACTCGACTTGACCTTTGTGTCTGGCCAACTCGACTCAACCTTTGTCCCGGGTCGACCTTGCTCGACCTTCACGAGTGGAGTGAAATGGAGTAGAAGTTCTAATTTTTTATACTTTTGAGGCTATTTGAAAATTTTCTATTTGATTCATTTGAAATACCTTCCAAAATTTCTTAAATTTGAATTTCATTCTAATGACTTCATCCTATGAAGTCATTTTAGTGTACAAAATTTTAAAAGTTTAAAATAAATGAATTATCCTTGTAAATTATCTCATCCAAACGCAACATTAATAAATTTCATATCTCCTTATTGTCGTCAATTTGTAAAACCTTTTATATATAAAACAAAAATTAAACAATTATGAACTTTATTGTTTACCGTTTAGGATTTTCATTTAATGGACGTTAAATGCTATATACTATGAACACATGATTCATACATTACTAAAGCACGTTATTAACGTGAGCGAAAAGCAATTCCAATAGACAAAAACACGCTAGTTGTTTTGTTAGTACAAGACACACTAGTTAACTATAAGATGATTTGGACTTAAGTTGTCGTTTCTTTTATGAGTGCATGAACTTTTTGAGTTTTATGACAATCTTTTTATGCAAAATATCAAAGTAGAAGATTTGTTTGTTAAGCTTTTGTTAATCTTCCTTTACAGACTAGATTGCACCACATAAACTTCACGATTCTCCTAAATTACCACGTTGTCGAACTTTTTTTATAGGTCAAAAATGAGATTATTGAGATCTGTGGGCAACAAGAGCATAAAAATTCATGCATGCGCTCAGCAACTTGCTTGAGGGAAAACCAATTATAAAGAAAGCTTGCAAAACTAAATCAATACCTAAAGTTTAGCTTTGCCATATTTGGTTTATAATATATAGTTTATCAAGTTGCACCAATAAGTAATTAATTATTGAAACTGATCGTAAGTAAAATCTAGCAAAGTCTAAAGCAGAAAAGGGTATAGGAAAATGGTGTAATATAATTAAGATACATGTAATTTGATTGATTGATAAGACTTGTTGATATTTTGGGGTAGGTTCCACACAAACAAGAGGCTCGTGTTTTATTCAAGACGTCATGTGGCCACATGATGATTATTTTTTGCTGCAACCGTACAAGAAGTAACAAGTTATTGCAATTTGCATGGGACCAATATTATTGTACTTATGGTTCATGCATGAATATGTTTTATCCATACACTCAGCTTGCAAAGTTTAAAGCTGCCACAAGATGCTTTAGAATAGATGACGATAAAATTCATTTTGCAGGGTTTGCATGTGCCACAAAAGGGAATAATAAGTTTTGCAAAGTAAAATATATGGTTGTTTCAAATTTAATATGAGTATGTTAATGAATATTTTCATTTTAAATTATTTTTAATTTAATAATGGTTCATGTAATTTATAAGATGAGACTTCAACATAATAAATATATTAATGTAATTATTATTAAATTATAAATATATTATATTCAGAAATTATTTTAAATATATTAAAATCAATTTTTTCTTTTTTCTTTTTCATTTTACTAAGGATATAGTAATCTTTTAATAGATAATTCAAATTTCATATTATTTAGATAAAAAATGTAAAGGGTGAGCAAATTGTCAAAAGAATTAACAGAGGAGAAAACATGAATTTTATTTGTCATATATGGACATTCTTGAGGTACTTTAAAATCAATCAAGGTTATTTTTTATTATTACAAGAAAAGATCAATTTAATTAACTTCTAAATACTAGTGTTTTTTAAATTGTAAAATTATTACAGTCAGTTAAATTAATTTTAACAGGATGCAAAATGTTATTTAAAAAAAAAGTTAAAACATCAATTATTTTTAAATAATTTAATTTTTGATATAGTAGCCAACTTAATGTTAATTAGTTTTTAACCTTTTTTTTTAATGAATAGACATTTATGTTCGCGTGGTATTCGTGTTGGCTTAGTCAATACTAAAATTGCTTAATGTTGAACATTAAGAGAGTCCTCTCAGCTAACTCTAAGATGACATGAACTATATTTTACTTTTTCTAATAAGTATAAAAATATTTATATTTAGTCGACTCTAATTAAAATAAATAAAATTAACACAAATATAATTGATTATAATCTTATTTACTTTTAGTATTTATATTTATTTAACTTAGTGTTGTTGACTACAAAAATATGCAATTATAAAATCAAGACTTCGACAATCAATTCTCAAATCTTTTAAGAGGCTATTAACCCTTGATAAACTTTGAATATTAAACAGGATATTTGTCCTATTCATTCTTGAACTATTTTAAAAAGATCTAAGACTCATTTATTCTTTAATTATAAGAGTAGCTTAATCTTACCGACTCTTGTTGAAAGAACACAACAATCACTAAAATACTTTAGCACAACAACAATTCCAAAATACACAGAAAAACCTTCAGGTACATCAACAACACAAGTATCAATTTTTTTTTTTTAGATCAGCAAAGAATAAAATAAATTAGATAGAGTACTTGAGGGGTACTCTAACCCTTATACAAAAAAGCAGAACCTGGACAATTAGATGTAATAGCTTAGCATCATGGCTCCATCAAAACAAAAGACCATTCAAAACTAGATGATCACAATTTGGAACAACTTTGTGATCCACAAAACAAAGGGGACAAAGAGTATGCATACCTAAAACACAGACCCCTACCAAATTTCCAAACAATATAATAATAGTATACATTAATCAAACCACATTCTTCCTAATGCAAATACTTCAAACGTTTGAACATGTCCTCCACCTCGTAGAATGAGGATAAATGCATCCAAATGGCCCTCCAAGAGAACAAGAAAGATTAAAGTACGCTTAATACATTTCATTCTCATTGCATTTGTTAAACTGGGCAATTTCACTTCTGTCCCAAAGGAGATTGATCAACAAGTACTATTGTATTTATGATTTGTCTTGGTCCCTTCGTCAATAGTGACCTGTATAAGCTTGTCTGACACACTTAAAAACATAGCAGTTAATCATATCACAGATTTTAAGCATGCATAAGGAGAAAGAAACCAATCACTATAAGAGAACATAACAGATGGACTTTTATGTTTCATCCAAACCCAAGTTGTTACCTGAGCAAGAGCAACACAGGATCAACTTTCCTATGTTTAAAAATTACCCTATTCCTATGTTTCCATATTTTCCCTACTATTGTTAACCACATTCCTTGCCAAAACTTATTTTGTCTACTATTAAGGTTCATTAGATGAAAGTGTTGAAAATTGTCTCTTGCTTTAACATGATGCACGAAGCTCACCCCAACCCATCTATCACACATATTCCACACCTTTTGGGATACACTACATGAGAAGAATAGGTGTTCTGCATTCTCTTCACTTGCTAAGCACATCTCACATAGGTTATTTTGTAATTGAACTCCCTTTGCTGCTAGTTTAACCTTTGTAGGTAACTTATCCAGGAACAACCTCCACCCTAATAGTTGTGCCTTCGGGGCCACCCTAATAATCCACAATGTTTTAAACTCTTTATTCCCTTCCTCCTCAAAGGAACCTTGTAACTTATTATAAGCAGACTTAACCGAAAAAACACCATTGTCATTATCCTTCCACTTCTAAGTATCAAAGCTCCCCATTCTAAGACTATGTCCCTTTAATAATAGGATAATTTTTTCCTCCATAGCTACCTCCCAAACAAGTCTAAGCCTCCTCCATGTTAGGTCCCAAACCCAAACATTCTCTTCCCAATGTCCTACCTCCTCTATAACTCTTTCTTTACAATCTGATATTAAGTACAACCTAGGAAACTTACAATAGAGTGGTTCTTCCCCGATCCAATTATCTTCCCAAAATTTAACTTTTTTTCCTCCTCCAACTACCCACTCTATGCAGTTGTCAAACTAGACACCTTGCATTACACTCCTACAAACTTTTTGGATGTCTAACCACCACCTCGAAGCTGACCTAGATATAGTGGAGTCGTTAAGATTCCGTCAAGACCCATACTTTGAGTCCAGAACCTGTTTCCACATACCATAATCCTCCACTCCCAATCTCCATTTCCATTTAGCTAAAAGCGCTGTACTGAATTTCCCAATATCTCTTATCCCCAAACCTCAACCTCCTTTGGTTTGCAGATGTTTTTCCACCTAACCCAAGCTATTTTTTGGAACACACTCCACAAAAACAAATAGAAATAGAAAGAGTTAACTAATTCAAAAGCAAATAGTTAGACTTGATAATTTAGCATAGCTTTTTGAATATTGTAAACTTTAAGCTCTTGATAAAATTCCATAAACAACTCTGAAAACTCAATTTGAATCGCTATATTTGATTGCAAAAGATTTAGAGAGAATATCTATTCGTAGAGTTTTAAAACCGCTAATTAAAAATATTTTCTAACGTTTTTAATCGATTAAATCAATCTCATAATCGATTATTCTTACTTAATTTTGAAAACTCTGCAACATCTCTCTAAAATAATTGACCATTATTCATATTTACCTATTAAATACGTTCTTCATTAATTACAAATTTAGTTTAATCGACTCAAAAAATCCAAATCAAATATTTTCCTGGAAATATTAAAACCTAAAAGACCACTTTGTTTTAATCAATTATTAATAGTTTTTAAAACCTCTCAATAATAATTTAATTAATTATTAAGTTGTTAAAATAGTTTTTAATCTTGATCAATTTGTTAAACCAATTTTTACTAAGAGTTTGAAAAACACTTAATAAATCTTTTTAAGCTTGATTATAACTTTCAAAACCCTTTTTAGTATATGATATGTGTTGAATTAAAAAGTCTTACTAAATAACTTGTGAGAAATTGGACTTAATTTACATAATTATTTTAATTTTTCAGTTTTAGTTAACAAGAGATTTTCTTACTCTTTTGGTCATAACTTCTTTAGTAATATTATTTTGGTTAATTTCAATTGTATTGGATTTTACATTTTTACGGGGCTTCAAAATGAAAATATGGTTTGCTAGATTGAGATTTTTCTATTATTTTCTATGCTTTTTGGAAGTTGTAGAAGATTTGTTTTATTTTGCTATAGAAACATATGCGTTCATACTTGATATTTGATATGCTTTTATAAATATCTTACATTCGTATGTTTTGACTATATTATATTTAACGAGACACACTATGTCATACGTGTTTGTTGAAGAAAAAACTTAACATGGATCGATCTTTAATAATTGTCACGCATATGTAATGAGAAAATGAAACCTTTATCTTTGTTCATCATACATGTCTTTGTATATTAATGTTAATTTTTCTTTATAGGTGTGTTTTTTTTTAAGATGGATTTGTAGTGGATTTGAGAGGAAAGAGAAATAAAAATGAGGTTATTTGGACGAAGAGAAAAATGATAAAAAATAAAAGGATTTGTGATGAAAATTTATCAAAATGATTAAGTGATGTGATGAATTTAATAGATTAAAAAAATATTTTAATTGATAAAAAAATTATTACTATTTTATAATTCTCTACCAAAATTTTATTATATTTAAAATGTTTCTTGGACAATTATTTACTATTTTGGAAAGAAAGTTAATCTTAAAATATTTATCTCTTTTTTTTTATTTTTAATTATTTTTCTATTCATATTTTTTATGTTTTCTCTTTAATTTATGATTTCCATAAATTTAGGTAAATATGTTGTTTGAAACAAATACAACCTAAAAGATATATACAAAGATATATACGTGACAAATATTAAATATCAAACATTCGTTAATGAAATTAAAAAATTAAAAAAATAACTTTTTTATTAAAACTATAATTTATTTTATTATTCTAAAAACGAAATATATTGATAACTATTAATGGATCGATTATTATTATACAAGCATTAAAATAATTAATATTTTAATCCTAATTTATATATTATACAGATTATGTTTTTTAACTCCAGTGTAATCCTGTATTGAGAGTGAAGGGGCAATGAATCTCTTAAAAGATAGTAGAATTAAAAACAAAAATAAAATCCACAAATTTAAAAAGTAAAATATATACTTCTAAAATTTAATTCACATTACTTTCAATATAGTAACTGAATATGTAAATTATAATGTTACTTTTCTTATTTTATAAAATAACATTAGTTAATAATTGTAAGGGAAAGACTAATCCGATCTAAACAATTTGAGAGTCAAAGGAATAGACTAACGAAGATTGACGTTACGATTTCTTTTGCCGCTGATGAGATCAGAGCCGTCGACTGACTGATGAACCTTTTCAATCTAATGTTTATTTTATTTCTATTTAAAGATAATACAGGTGAGAAAAATAAAAATAAAAATAAAAAGTGAAGTAGATCCCGAGGGAGAACGTTTTAAGCCGTAGGATGCAATCTTAGGAGCTAAGTTTTCAAAGTGGAGATATAATCATTAAATATTCAATTGAAATCCGTTTCTGTATTAACAAGTGGCCCATAACTTTTCTACAGTTCCGTGATGCAACCCTTTCTCCTCTACATTAGAATTTCTACAAGAGATGAACATTGTTGCACTAAGTAAATGAGATTCCAATTTCTACCAAAAGAAACATCAGATTATGGCCCTGATACAGTGTCAGTGGTACCACTCGCATTCTCAAAAGAAGGAAACTCCATATCAATGGTCCAAGGTTATGGTTGTTTTGTCTTTCTCATAATCATAACCAAAAAATATCTTCAAGTGTTTCAGAAGTAACTCTTACATTATTATTTGGGTTATTTTATTTACAAAGTCGAATTTTTGTCAATAATTTCAGAAAACTAAGATAAAATATTTAAATTAAATATAATTTTAATATATAATTAAGACTAGTTGGGTTAGGTTAATATTTTTGTGTCCCAATTTCACTTCATCAAAAGGCACGAAGGTTCCCATAATAGAGGTCAAATAATTGAATGGGGCGAATTGAAAACGATCAAGCCAATAAAGAATAGGCACTTTGTTCAGATCTTGAGGTGTTGTAGCATTTCGTTGAATAGTTCCATCATGTGGGTTTTGATATTTTAGGCTCTTCTCTACTTTTGTTAATTAACAATATAATAATATATTATGATTTTAAATTTAAAAAACATAACTAAAATATTATTATCTTGTCAAGAGAATGTTTTTTGTTGAGTGGATATCAAAATATAATTACTCAAATCAAAATAATGAAAATGATGATGTGAAGATAAAAAAATTAAGATTTGACACTGACAAGAAAGACAACTATTATAATAATACATTAATATATATTGATATTTTAAGTTAAAAAATAAAAAATATTCTAATCAAAATATTAATGTTTTCATTTGTGAATTAGGTAATTTTTACTTAATTGCCATCTTTCGGAGGTAACAGACTCCAAACTAAACTTCTTCACTTAGATGACTCACATATAAATTCATGCCATTTTGAAATATGATAAGTTGAGATATCTCTTTAACAAAATATAATCATTTCCCAACGCAACATATTAATATTCGAATTATATCTATTTTATATTTTCATATAAAATACAAAATATGTTTTTAAAAATAGATTGTAAGGTAAATGTTATTTTAGTTAAATATAATTTTAATTCCTAAATTCTAACATAAAATAGAAAATTTTCTTAGTTCAAAAGTTTAATATAATTTTTCTTAGTTCAAAAGTTTAATATAATTTAGTACTCAAATGTTAAAAATAAATAGATTTAGTTTTTTCAATTTAATTATGTTAAATTTTGTTGATGTGTGAAAAAATATTTTTAATTGACATTTTATTTATATCATTTTAACATAAATATCATTCATTTATTTTTAAATTTTGAAAATTAAAATATATTAAAATTTGATATACGAAAAAATTTTAATTTTATATTTAAGTGTAGAAGCTTAAAACATATTTTACATTTTGTTGTATTATTGTATATGACGTGAAAGTAATATTTTTCTCCACAAACCAAAACACTGCAGCTTGGTATTGTGGTACACCACTCACTCAACAAGCAATACCTCACACACCCTATCACCAAAAGCCAACTGTCACTGCTTTTTCTTTTCTTAACCCTCAATTAAACTCTATCTACGTGTTTCACTCCTTCAACACCATCGCCTATATAAACCTTTCTACCCATCTTCTACTCTTTCGTCCCAAAACACTTCTTATGCCTTCTTAACCAACAACAAAAAACTCTCTTCACACACTCTCATTTTTTGTTTCCTACCTTTGATTTCGTTCAATAGTTTTCTGCACTTACCATCATTGTTGTTGTTGATTAGTTTGTCACTTCACCATGAAGAACCGAGCATCAGGGTTGCTGAAGCAGATCATATCAAATCTGAGCTCAATGGCGAAGTCAAAAACCATGGCTCTCAAGTCCAAAACAAACGCCATAAGGGCTCGTTTGCTCATATTCTCACTCATGAAGAACAAAAAGCTCTTGATGAGTTCCCTCTCCGACAAGTTTCATGCAGTGTGGGGGCACGATTCTCAGTCCAAGGATAACGATTGCCTATTGGAAGATGGCAGTGACCAAAGCAAGGCCATAGTGTTGTACAACAACCTGCGAAACCCTAGTGAAACCCTAGCGGTGGAGGAGCAAGAGCAAGAGGGCTATGAAGGTTGTTACTACAACTATGGTATCGATGATGGTGATGATGATGATAAGTACCCGGATCTCACACACACCCTTTTTGATTCTGAGGATTTGGATCTTGGAGGGTCGGTGATTGACTTGGTGAAGAACTCGAAGGAAGAGGAAGGGAAAGAGTTCAAACTGGAGGATGAGATTGACTTTGCCGCTGATCTTTTCATCATGAAGTTCCGCAGACAAATGGTGTTGCAGAAGCAAGAGTCTTTCAAGAGGAAGAGGGAAATGCAGAAAAAGGGTGCATGAATCAACTTCAACCCTAATTTGGTTGCTTCTATATTCGTCATGGTTGCCTCAACAACACAAAAGTTCAACCCGTTCATCATCTCATCTCATCTCATCTCCCTTTGTTATGGTTTTTTCTAGAACAAGGGAGACACCAGCAAGAACATCGTAAATCACAAAGATAACTATGGTACTTAACTGGTTTAATTGTGACAGCAATAACCCAAAAAAAACACTGACCAGGGTGAATGGATTTTGTTCTTTCTATTTTTGTATTTTTTGTTTTCATTTTTACTGTTGGATGGTGCCACAGGGTATACTTCATCCATGTTCTCTTTTCAGGTGGTACAATAAAAGAAAGAGAACAAAATTTGGAAGATGTTACTGTGTTACTTGTAGATGTTGTATTGGTAAAGCACATAACTCTTATATGAAGCTGAGCTGAGCTAATTGATGTATATTGATATATATATCATCATATATAAATAAATAGTAAGAAATTAAATTTGAATGCACCCATTTTTAGATAATTAATTACATGGTTGTGGTATAGAACGAGGTAAAAAAAGAAGTAATGGGTTGGAAAAAGTGTTCCATTTTGCAAAAGGGAAAATGGCCGTACAGCTAATAGTAGCATAACTCATGTGAAAGAAAGGTGCATTGAAGGAGACAAAGAAAAGAGAGAATATTATGCATCAAAAGGTGCAAGCAAACACCAATAGTCTAGCTGGGAGTGACATTGATTAATTTCTTCTTTTCGTAAAGCTTCCGAAAGTTTAAACTTCTCAAATCTTCGTTTTCATTACTTTTCTTCACTTCTGATTAAGCTTCACTTTGTAAATGTTTACCTCCTTTTTCCCTTAGAGTTTGAGATGACGAAGATGCAGCACTAAGTTTTTGGGCTGATCTATGGAGGCATTGGGAAATTTAATTATGTTAATTAATTTTTGGTTTTGGGACAATTAGGAGGATTTTAAAAAGAACATCTTCCTTTGTTTAAGACCCAAAAAATGCAGAATATAAACACTTTATTCTCATGATATATTTATTCCTTTCTTTATTCTTTTCATGTTAAGGAAGGGTTAGCCTGAAGGAGCTTCGCCCTTAATTAAGGTCATTTTTTAAATCTCATTGTTTAAGGTCATTTTTATCAGCAAAGATTCATATAATAAATTACGTGTTTTCCTTTTGTTTAAGATACACTTGTTTTTCTGAAAGATTTTCTTTTTTCCTTAGTGCAGAAAATTCGCAGTAATTTACCAAACTGTCTTAAGCTCAAATTATTAGTTTCCTCCGCATGCAATGCAGTACTGATTTCTTTTTCGTCATGATACTAATTTAAATTATTTAATAATTTGGTAATGATTAATATTTATCAAGGAACAAATATTCTTAATCTAATTTCTTTTTCCATTTTTTTTTCACAGAGCAGATTCTAACGGTCTGATGTAAAATGGCACCAAAGAATACAAAGAATTACCTTTAGGAGATAAAGATCTTTTAGTAACATTAACACAGAATCGGTTGTGAAGATTTTGTGACTTTACCAATATAATCACAATCACATGCTTTCCAAGTAGAAAGTTTAAGAGCTGTTGGGCACATGAGCTTCAAATAACACGAGTACAATTGAATAGAATAGAACTAATAATATATTGAGAGATTCCTCCAGCATCCCATTATTTTCTTTCTACACCCCCAAATTTATTTGTGTTTCCAATTTTGCCCCTTCTAATTATACATTAAATAATTTGATATCACTTGTATATCTTTTCCTCGGTTACTGAAAATCTTGTTTGTGCAACCCAAACCTTTCCTTGTTTTGACATCTTAGAGGGTGCGCGGAGAAAACAATGGCATGCAGAAAGAAACCCAATATATTTCTTAAAACCTTAAGTGCAAAACAGCATCCTGGGCCATGATCCGACACCTGGCCCAATGACGTAGAGTCTACATGGGCCTCCTCCTCTTTTTTTACGTTATACTTTCTGAAGGAAAAAAATTGCAACAACTATCTCTTAGTTATATACTTTAACGATAAATATGTTCTTGAAATTTATAATTTAATGTTAAATTGGTTTTATAAAAATAAAATTTAGTATCAAATTAGTCATTAAATATTATAACTTAATATTAAAGTGGTCTTACAAAATTTAACAAGAAATACTTGATACACTTATTATACATGTAAAGACTAAATCAAAGTTTTTTCTTTTATGTACTACATTGTCGTCCACATCAGAAAATTTCCTATTGTAGCTTTTTCAATTGATGAGCAATGGAAAGCTCTAGAAAGCGTAGATGTAAAGTGCTATGAGAATTTGCGGAGAAAGTGATTAAAGGTGAAATAAGCACGGTGAAGAGTTGAAATTTTTTGCCCGCTTATGAAGTTTATTGACACAAGTGGCCTAAAGACAAACTATTTCATAGAGTAGACCTTTTTCATGTTATTTCTTAGAGACTCTGGTTGTTATGTGCGTGGAATTCGACCCCGCGAGAGTTGAATTCTGGATCTAGACAGTTTTTTTTTTTTTTTTTGTCGTTTTTTTAAATTTTAAGAAATTCGAGTATTTAAAATAAATTATTATTTTTTTGAATAAAGTTTTTGAATTATTTATTTATTTATTAAAAATTTAAAATTTTGATAGTGTGATGTCAATTTAAAATTTACAAATATATTTAATTTAATATTTAAAAATTAGTTAGAGGAAAAAATTAGAATAATAAAAATAATAACAACTTGAATTATAAGAATGACAATGATAGTTATTTATGGCACTCCAGGTATGGCCACCTGAATTTCAAGAATCTATAACAACTTGGTACAAAGAAAATTATGTTAGGACTACCAAATATCACTTTGCCTAAGACTGTTTATGAAACTTGTTTGGTTGGAAAACATATTAGAAAGTCTTTTCAAGAACATCTAAAGATGAGATTGAATGAGAGTTTGGAGGTTATGCACTCAAATGTTTGTGGTCCCTTTCAGGTTCCCTTGTTGGTAGGTAACAAATATCTTGTTAGCTTTGTTGATGAATTCAGTAGGATGATATGGATATATGTGATCAAACTTAGTATTGAAGTCTTTGAGGTGTTCATACGATTCAAAGCTAATGTAGAAATTTTGAGAACGGGTGGAGGAGGAAAATTTACCTCTAATATGTTTAAGCAACACTGCCAAAACAATGGTATTGTGCATGAAATTACTGCACCATATACCCCTCAACATAATGATCTTGCAAAGAGGAGAAATCAAAAAATCTTAAACATGACTAAGAGCACGATCAAGGGAAAGGGTCTGCCAGAAAAGTTTTGGGGAGGGGCAGTATCCATATTGACTTATATCTTAAATAGATGCCCTACTAAAAGACTAGAAGGAAAGGTGCCTGTGGAAGTGTGGTCTGGAGTAAAACCATCAGTAGGTCACTTCAAAGTGTTGGATCATTACAATTTCAATATGTGCCTGATCAAGGAAGAACAAAACTCCAGGATAAAAGTAAGGTTGTGGTATTTGCCGAATATCACTCCATTGGAGCTTGCAAACTCTTTGATCCAATCAGGGAGAAAATGAGATTGAAAACTCAAGCAAACCATACTTAAGAAGAGCTTGGTAATCTGTAGTGGAATTGATAACCTTATGGTAGTAGAAGCAGATCAACCTGCCACATCACAAAATACAGAACAACCTGTTGCACCTCGGAATATTGTGTCACAAAGACCATAGAGGGAGAGAATCATGGCTCACAAAATTTCTGACTTTGAGGTTTATTATGATGATCAAAGTGGTGATGGAGGAGAAATTTTTCACATGTGTTACTGGTTTGTATGGAACCAATTAATGAGGATAAGGTGTTAACTCTACCAGTTTAGAGAAAGGCAATGCAGAAGGAGCTAAGGTCCATTGAGAAGAATGAAACTTGGACATTAGTTGATCTTCCAGCCAAGAAACATTGCATTCGAGTAAAGTGGGTTTTTAAGAAAAAGTTGAATCTTGATGGCTTAATTTAAAAGCACAAGGCAAGGCTTGTGGCAAAGAGGTTTTTGTAGCGGCAAGGATTAGACTTCTTGTCTTTGCACCAATAGCTTGAATAGAAACAATTCGTTTGGTGATAACTGTAGCATATGCAATGAAATGGCTATTGTTCCAGCTAGATGTTAAATCAACATTTCTACATGGATCTCTAGAAAATGATGCATATGTCCAACAACCTCCTAGATTTATTGTGAAAGGGAAGGAACACCAAGTGGTCTATATGTAGTTACAAGTCCAATGGTTGAGAGAATTGAAGGTAGTGATGAAAGCTCCTATGTAGTTGAAGATAGACAATATGTTTGTGATAAAGCCTTTTTGTCGCCTAAAAGACTAAGTCAAAACAATTTCCTCTTAAAAATGCAGTATAGGAAGAACCTTGGGAATCAATCCCTGGACATGGCTAAAGTCAAATGCAATATTTGTGCTTGAATTATGGTGGGGAAATTTATTCAAAATCAACACTTAAAAACAGAAAACTCAAGATCATCAAATGCAAGAAATGCTATGAACTATGCATGAATGAATGAGTTACAATGCACAAAATGGTAGGGAATGATAAATTATCTAATCCTAAATCTCAAAACATGTTTAATGATCAAAACTAGGCTAATGCAATGGTTAAATTGGTCCAAATTCATCAAATTCGAAATTTGCCCAAAATCAAGAATAGGTTCATGAGCAAAGTGCATGGTAACCTCATATTGGGATCTTTTAATGATACAATTGAAAATGTAGTGATGTAGAATGATTACAAATGATCTCATATAAATTTAGAAACTGGAATCAATCGATTTGGTGCACTACACACCAAGTTCCCAATTTAATGAACCCTAATTCCCAAATTTGAGCAGAAACGTAATTTTGATCAATTCAACCAACTTGTGCAACGAAAATTCAATTAAAAGTGTAGAAAGTTTCATCATGATGCAATAAATGAAATCCCCAAATCAATTTACACCAACAATCAACAAAATCACATAACCACAAAATTATGTAGAAACGAAAAATAGGAAGTGAAATGTAATTCGAACTTGGTGATTTGTGGATGGAATCGTGAAATTGTTGATGTTAATAGTTCGTGGAGCATAAGGAGGAGCCAAACGAAGCCATAGGTTGAATCAAAACACAAAAACGATGCTAAATTTGAACAGAACAGTAACATGGGTATGAAATCATGCAGAAAAATGCGAATTGATGAAATGGTGATGGAAATGGATGTGTAATGGTTCGAATAACTTGGAAATCATCCCATGAGTGTGCACGAATTTACAGAACTCAAAATGATTAAGAAATGAGTGAGAAATTCAATGGAATAGTAACTATGGTTGGTGTGAACGTGAAAATGGTGTAAAATTGAGATTTTGGTGATTTGATGATGGAAACTCAAAATTATGCTTGTAAACAGTTAAAGAAACTTAAAATTAATGTGTGTGAAGTGGTGGAATGAAAAGAAACTCGAAATTGTAGCAAGAATGCAATAAAGTGGAGAAATATAAGTGAAATGAGCTTGACTACTATCATTGGTCTTGAATCCAACCCATTCAACTTGTTTACTCCGAAACAATGATTTATAGAGGTCTTTTGGACACACCAATTCATAGGCCTGGTTCCAGAACCTAGATTTGGTAAGGTAGGGTGGAGTTCAAACCCAAAAATGGTAGTCAAGGTGGTGGTTTAGTTGAAAATGATGATGAACATTATGAAACCATAGACCAAATGAACCGTACTTAAATTTCATTCATTGAAGCTCAAAACAATATTACAATACCAAAAATGAGTACAAGGAGTTGCCCCAACCTTCCTCTCACCAAGGCTTAAGTTATCCCAGCTTCCAAAAGAAAAAATGGAGTGAAAATGAGTGATTTTACGGGGGATTTCGGGTCTGCTGCATGAGGTATTGTGTTGCTGTCAAAAACTAGTCTCCATGGGCCAGGGAATGTGCAGAAACTGTCTTGCAATGTTCCTAGGTCATCTCCCTATGCCATCTCATCAAAACTACCCTAAAACCTACCCTACACTAAGCCCCCTCTCACCAAATGAGCCCCAGACTTCAAAGTGCAGCCCCTCTCCGGTTTTTTAATCCCAAGGCCCAAACCAATCATAATTTGTGTCTTAAAGTACTCCAAATAATTGAGTCTTAATTTGGGATCCAAATGACAAAAGTCAACTCTAAGGTCAAACATGTCACTTTTGCACACTTCTTGCTTTTCCAAAGTGCAACCCCTCTAAGATTTTTTGGCAATCCCAAGGCCCAAACCAGTCACATTTATTGTCCCAAAGTGATCCAAATGGTTGACTCTTGATTTGGGGTCCAAATGGTAAAAGTCAACTCTAAGGTCAAACTTGTCACTTTTGCACACTTCATGCTTTTTCACCATCTTGACCTTGTTGTTATATGAACTTCTAGGCCTTCAAATATTCAATTAATCCTTGCCTAAGGATAGAGGACCTGCAAATTGATCAAAAGCTCAAGTGGAAGGATTAGCTCTATCTAGATATTACTTGAACAACTAAGCTAAAATGACCTAAAACATGAAAACTAAGACTTTTGCTCAATTGACCCTAAACCTCAAAATTTGTGTTTGACCACTTCCAACAAGTGTAATTAGGCATTTATAATGACTACACAAGGTCAAATCACACAATTTGAAAGAATTTCAAAAAGTCAACTCTAAAGTCAACTATCTCATGGTTTAAAGGCTAAATTAGTAAAATTTGACTCTTAACACTAGGTTTGACTAACCTAAGACCCTAGGACTCAAAATATGATGCAACTACACTCAAATGATGTTTAAAAAAACTCTATAAGCACTAATTATATGAGAATGCAAAAATGGCCAAAAGTGAGGAATCTAACCTAATATGATCAAATTAGTTATTCTAGAATGGAAAAATGAACACTTTGACTAATGAAAACTAAGAAAATTCAAGACACATAAGTTTTCCATAAGCCTTTGCAGAAATAAGCATATAGAGGTGAGGTGCCATTTCCTTAGAGATTTGTTGAAAAAGGAAATAATTGTTTTGAAATACTACAACAAAGTAGTGCAACTGACAGACTTTCTCATAAAAGCACTAAAGGTTGATAGATTTGAAGTATTATAAAGAAGAAAGCAAGGATTTTTTCTCTAAAGAACTTGACTTATGAGGAAGAAAAACAAAATTTATTTTAAATATAAAAACATTGGTTCAAGTGTTAGACCCTTGAGCGGTTACATATGAACTTATTTGGATGTTCTAAAACCATGAGTATTGAAAGAAATTACTATGTCCTTGTTATTATAGACAAATTTTTCATTGTTTTTAAGAAGCTTGCCAAACTTTCGTTAAATGAAAAAAGACGTTGCATTAGTTTTGTATGGACTGATCATGAAGAGAGTTTTAGAATGAAATTTTAAATCTTTTTGAGAAAAGTATGGCACTAGACTTAATTTCTTTGCACCTATGACTACATAATAGAATGGAGTTCTAGAAAGCAAAAAATAGGTCTATGGAGGAAGTAGCTAGAACCATGTTGAATTGCAAGTGCTACCTAAGAATGAATGCAGGTGATGATGAATTGTCAGATATGTCTTCACCAAAATATAAATATATATATATATATATATATATATATATATATATATATTATATATATAATATAAAATATATAAAATATATATATATATATTTTATATATATATATTATATATATATATATACAAAAAAATATATATATATATATATATATATATATATATATATAATATACAT
>Ga0214543_1002983_pt1 | contig 33197 bp, 18 predicted proteins | sample CNSS2metaG_FD_160094 | JGI IMG/M metagenome (GOLD analysis project Ga0214543, IMG submission 160094) | Root nodule microbial communities from cowpea collected in UCLA plant growth center, Los Angeles, California, USA - CNSS2 | ecosystem: Host-associated > Plants > Roots > Nodule | place: USA... | reverse complement strand
ATTTTTTTTTTTAATTTTTTACACGTGTCACTTTACAGTTGTGCCACGTGCCACACCTTGACACATGGCACAACTATGAAGTGACACGTGTAAAAAACAAAATCAAAAAAAATCAAAAAAAAAAATCAAAAAAACCATAAATTGACATGTGGCGTAGACTTTAACATCGTCTAGTCAAACTAACGGTGAGGACCAAATTGAGTCATTTTTAAAAAAATGAGGACCAAATTGAGACAACAAAAAATTTGAGGACCAAACTGAAATATCATGACAAATAGAGGGACCAAAAGAGTAATTTAACCAAAATATTATTTATAAAAAGTTGATAGTGAAATAAAATATGGTAGTTACACGATATAATTTTTAAAATTTTAAAAGTTTCATGAGAAGATTTTCGCATAACATATGTTAGGAGACACATTTTTACTCTCAATTTTACATGACGAAGTACAAATGGCAATTAGTTGGGTAGTACCAAGCCATTACTTGACTCATACTTAAAAGTTTTATCTTCGTTACCCACCAGATACCCATTTAAAAAATATTCGCAAGTATTCATGGATACTACTTATAGAAAAAAGGTAACAAAAAGAAGGCTTGTCTTGCAGTTAGCGAGTATGAAAATCAACGAATATAAAAAAAAAAAAAGGCTCATAGTTTTTTCACTTAAAATTTGAATTGTTAACTTAAAATGAATTGTTAACTTAAAATAACTAATTTGAATTGTTAACTTAAAATGAAATAAATTCAAAGTAGTTTTTTCACTTACTAGATCTCTTTTTTTTCCTCTCTATAATTATGATAGTCTTGCTTAAATTCAATTTGTTTGAAACAAAAAAATTGAAATCTTACCATGCAAACAAATCCTAACCTTCTACAAATTTCATGTTGTCCTAATGTTAGGCATGGACTAGAGAACTAGTAAATCCATTTTTTTGTTTTGATCTTACATGAATTGTGAGTAATTGGAGCTTTACATACATGTAAGATGTGAATTTTAAACCTAAATCAATTCTTTAAAATTGGTTTTTAAGTTAAGGTTTGTAGACATTTATATATTGAAATTTAGTCTTATTTATAGTCAATGAAGGATATCAACATACTCACCTCACACAAAGATATATACATATTAAATGTGAGACTAGATATAGGTAGTTCGATAGTAGTTTGATAACTAATGGAACAACAGACTTAACGAATAACAAACAACATAAGATAGACTCTAACATGACTATGATATCTGTTAAGAATTTGACTTTTAATCTAACTTAGCTTTACAAAATTGACTTGTAAAATGAGGTTTTGACTACTTTTATGTTTATTTTATCTTTAATCGATATGAGATCTCTAACAATGTAAATAGGCTTAGATGTTGACCTGATCCTTAAAAGTCACGATCGAGAATATTTTGTTTTCTTGTACCCATAATTTCTATTATCAACTCCATAATTTCTAAAATAATCATTATTAATACGTTCCCGAATGAGTTTTTTAGATTTTTGAAATATGATTTTTAAAATAGAATTTTAAAAATAAGATTTTCAGAGCAACTTTTCTGGAGTATATTTTGGCAAGAGATTTTCCCAAATAAACTTAATTATGCTACTTTATTTTCTCTTAAAAGTGGTAGGTATTTGGTAATTAACTTATTTTGAATTTTTTTGAGAATTTCTCCCATGTGAATAAGCATGCCTTATTTGTTACTCTTATTTAAAATAGAGTAAGGTGAAAAGCTAATAATAAAACATAATTCATCATCGCTTGCAAATGGTAATATATTTCCCCAAACCTTTATATGGACTAAGACCATTGATGACTTTATTTCCTAATGTTATGTAGAACGTGTAATATCCAATCCCAAGTTTTTGAAGTGTGTTGCCACTACTTGGAATTCCTTAATTTATTTCAACCAATAAAACACAATTCCTAATTTAGATTCTCTTATTGATTTTTTATATTATTTCTTTATTATATTATTAAAATACATTGATTTTGATATTTTCAAATATATTTCATACTCAAGAACATATCTGTACTTTATAATTTCTATATCTCAAATTAATAATAATATTATAAACTACATTGTGTTTCAAAAATTTTAGTGAATGGAACATTAACAGAAACATGATCAAACAATTATTAAGAAATAATTAAATTAATTAAATATTTAAATATGAAAAACAAAGGTGTGTCATTTTCCTGTGAAAAAATCTCAAAAAACCCAAAGGACAAAGATAATTAACAAATCTTCTCCTTCTTTATTAACTTTCTGCCATATGCAGAGGTTTAATTTTTACTATTCTTTGAAAAATATGAAATACAAAAGCAGAGGTTTAATTATTACTATTCTTTTAAAATATGAAATACAAAAGAAAAATTACCTTTTCTTCAATAATTAAAACGGTTCTCTTCACCAAAATTGGACTTGGGTTGTTCTGTTTTGGTAGGACACAAAATTTTTTGTGCAATTTTTGTCCAGCCCATTGGAGCCGAAATGTCGTCTTTTTTTATTTAATTTTCAAAATGTCTTGGGAGAGTCAGATAAAAAAAAAATCATTTTTTACATAACATAATAATTTTTTATACTATCTAATGTTTAAGGTGTATTTCATTTTTTTTTAGATAGAACATTACTTTATCTTATTTCTGAAACAAATTACATTTTACACACACACACCCCTAAAAGCTGTTGTTTTAGAAAATCATTTTTAAACATGTATAACTTAGATAATTTGGTTAATCTTAATATATATATATGTTTTTAGTCAATTAATCTAGCATCAACACCAAACATAATTAATCGATAAGTTTTAAATAATTAACCTGAATTATAATTGTCTTTCTATCTATTCTTAATATTTTTGAAAATATTATTTCTATATAATCAAGTAGAACTATATCTTTGAAACTATCAATCTTCAAAACCCGAATAATAATTTCTTTTTATAAGGTATAGTTATAAAATGAAATCAAACCAATGCTCGTCAAAGTAAAATAATAGTATGCATCCATTGTTCAGTAATAGATACTCGGCAAACTAAACTAAGCAAAGTAAAATAATAGTATGCATCCATTGTTCAGTAATAGATACTCGGCAAACTAAACTAAGTTAACATCAATTGTTAAGTAATAGTTACCCAGTGGTAAAAAAGTTCTTTTTTTATTCAATCCAACAAACACAACTCTAACTTAATCATTTAACCATAAAAGTGTTTATTGTTTTTTATAATTCATCTTTTGAAGTTTATTTTGTCTGCAAGATGAGACGGTGTTCTTTGATATGAGGAATGGAGTTTAGAGGAAGGAGTGAGAGAAATGAATGAAATGATATGTTTCATTTCTTGCCCTCAAATTAAAAAGCAACAAGTGAATAAAAAAGAAATGAAGAAGAAAGAAAAAGAAGTGCTTTCATTTTTGAAGCACATGCCCCTCTTTAACCGAGTAAACAAGAAATGAAAAATGTTAAGGACTATGTAACATTTACCTATGGCTGCAAAAATCCAAAAGCTTCTTCCTACCCTCGACAATCTCATCAAAGAAATCATCAAGCTGTGAAATGATGTTCTCAATGCCAGATTTGAGGACCCCAAAACACATTCTAACACTCTCCACTCTCTCCCTCTCCAACTCCCCTCTCAGCTCCTCCACCGCCACCCTTGCCCGCCGGAACTCGTACAACAATATCCCCGACCCCGCGCCGCCCATCTCCGCCGCCACCCTCTGCCGTAGCCTCGCCGCTGACACCATCACCGCCGACCCTAGAAACAACCGCCCCCCTTCGCACCCTCCCGCCACCAACTCCGACGTCTCCGGCCAACAATACACCAACCCATGCAACAAGATCATTAGCAACATCGAACTCACATTCCTCATTGCATACAGAACTCCCCTGAAACCGTTGAAACCGTTCAGCTTCGACTCCACGGACACTCTCTCGTCCAAACGCAAACACAACGTCTGAATCCTCGTCTCCATCAAAGAACGGTTCTGCTCCTCCAACCCCAGAGCCTCCCTTCTACACCCAGATATTGCCCTCACTACCTGTAAAAAAAAAATAAAAAATAAAAATCTCCAATTTCAACCCCACAAAAATCTCATGACCTTCTACAATCACATTAGCATCAACATTCCAAAGTTTAAAATCAAAATCCAATCTTGATAAACGCCCAATCACAATTTCTAAATTACAGTTCTGTTCTTGTCTCGAGTCTTGCGGGTATACGTAAAAAGTATAATCGAAATAAAAATACCAGCGAAGATCATAATTACATATAAAAAAACATGATTAAAAAGGAAAAAACTCACTAAAATTGATGATTAATCAAGTTTGATCACATGGTGGGGGAGATTATAATTAGCAAAACGAGTGAATACTCTTCACCAATTGTAAAAAAAGAAAAAAGAAAAAAAGGAAAAACAGACCAATACAACTGATGCTGTCACAGTTACACAGGGTTTCTTTGCATGATCAAAACAAGTAATTTTAATACTGCAGGTAAAATCGTAGTGGTGATGAAGGAGTAGAATTTAGAAAGGTAGTTTGTTTTATTTAGATAAAGAAGTAAGTGGATGTTTGAAAAATTGGGTTTTTGGTGAAATCGGAAAGAATTATGGAAATTAAGGCGTGGGGTTGTTGAAGGTGAATTGAGAAAGAGAGGGGACCTGTGGGGAGAGGTGGGGGAGGGAGTCGTGGAGGGAGGAGGCGAGGGAGAAGCCGGCGGAGTAGAAGGGTTCGAAGTTGCAGAGGGCGTTTTTGAGGAGGTGAGAGGTTTCCCAGAGCTTGGAGGTTTCGTCCATGTACTCGTCGAGCCACTTGTCGCCGAGCGGGAGGTGGAGCGTGTGGACGAGGAGCGTGAGATGCGTGTGGAACGATCGGAGAAGAGAGAGGAGGCGCTGGAGGAAAGGGAGGGAGATAGCGTTGTTGTTGGAGACCAGCGTCCGCTCCAGCTCCTCCATCCCCCTGCTCACCACCGCGTAGAACCCACCCACGGTGTTTCCGTTCGACGACGGAGACGCCTCCATTGACGACGGAAGAAGAAGATGAAAAAGAAGACGAAGACGAAGAAGAAGATGATGAAGAAGAGGGAATAGTGAATGAATGGGTTTGTAAGGGTTGGGTTGGGGGCAATGATGGGTGTTTCCTGCAGAGGGGAAAGGATGATTGGTAATGTGCCATTTTCATTCTTTAAATGCCCACAGTCCAACACAGGTAAAAATCAAAATCCAAACACACTCTGGTTTTTTAAAATCAAATATGCTACACATATCATCTACTCAACATAATTATCACACACAAACACAGTACACTGCAAAGGCCAGAGAAATTCACAACTTTTTTTTTTCAATATTATTCTCATCAATTTTAACCTATTTTTTAAAATAAATCATTACTTCCTCTCTTAGAAAACTCTTTTAACGAATAGAAATTAAGTTCATTAAAAAAATAATTTATGTATTGTATAACCTCTTATTTAAATAATAACTTTAATTAAATACAACGTTACACAGAATAATATTAAATGCAAAGTCATGAAGAGTATATTGTCACTATTTATAGTTATCCGGAATAAACTAGGAAAGAAACCAAGATACACCATAATGCTAATAACAATACGAAAAAGAAGTTTAACAGTATTTGAAATAAATGCTCAAAGAGCAAGATAATACAAGGACTATCGCCCTAAAAGAAAACTCAAAGATAAGCGGGATCTGACCCAAGACGAACTAAGCAGCGGAATCTCCATCACCCTGATAACCACGGGGAGTTCTCGCATTTGCTCACATCAATAAATTAATGATCATCACAAAAAGAGAAAAATCACACATAAAACATACAAACAAGGAAAAAGGTAAGCTAGAGTAAAAAGGTTTTTATCATGCAATAGAACATACAATTTAAAAGTCAAGCGTACATAAATCCACCAAGCATGTAATGACCGACAAGCAAGACATACAAGCTATTCTAGGTAACCACAGTAGCATACAAGCCATATATGAACACGAAACAAAGCTAGAATACATAGACATTAAGAAAATACTAGAACCCTAACTTCCCTTACCTGGAAAAGCTACTATGAGGGTTTTGAGTACGAGCAGAGAAGCACCATAACTCCTATGACAGTTTAGTAAGCTGGAAACAGGGACACCAGAGCAAGGACGAGATACTACGGTTAGCCCTAGTTGGAACCGCGAAACTCAAACTGGAAAAGAAAGAGCATGGGTTGAAAAACAACTTACGTGGAGCAGAAAATGATTGAGATAGCTTGACCAAGATTGGGACCAAACCTTAGTAGAGCACGACTGTAGTTCTAAGAGAGAGTGAGGGAAACTGATTTCTGAAAAGTGGTAGCAAATGAGGGTGTTAGGCTGGTTTAGGGGCTTTGGATACCCTATGGGTCAGCCTTAGGCCCAACAAACTAGGGCAGACCTTTAAAATTAGGGCAGAAAATAAAGTGGACCTTACATGTACTATACTGCACGATAAGGATGGGAAAGACTACATACCCAGTCCCAACCGCCAACTAATATTCCTTGTACTATATTGCGCGGTTTGGATTGGGAAGACTACATACCCAGTCCCGACCGCCAACTAATATTCCTATTGAGTAAGTCATTTGTTAGCTATATAGAAAGACAATAGACACACAGATGCTAAAGCTGCCTACTTTAAACTTATGAAATAACAACTCAGCTTCTAATATCAAGGTATAAGTCTAGCACTTGGGCCTGGACCAAGCCCACACAATTCATTAATACTGAAAACTGATATTTGACTTTAAAAGTTCTCACTTACTTAATCGTTGGAGTGCTTTTTGAAAAGTAACCTCTAAAATGTTCTACTTAACAAAAGCATACGAAGACAAACTAAATAAAGTGAAAAAGTATCTGTCCAAGAGATTCTCAGGTTAGGGTAAGAAAAGATTCAAGTTTCATATATCATATCATTGTCCTTGCGAGAACAATTTGATTACAAATACTACTGGTTTCAAACTTGTATTGAATTTTTTTTCTTTATTTTTATTTATTTTAACTTATATTGATGATTTTTGTCCTTAAACTTCACGGTCTTTTCTATTTTAAATTTTGTATACAATTTTGTTTTTTAATTTAAAAATAAATAAGTGTACTTTTTCAAATTCAACTTAATTAAATTTATTAAATATATAAATAAAATTTTAGATTAATATTTGACCTATTTATCTATAATAATATATAAAGGGACTCTCTTGTGTGTTCACATCTCATTATTCTAGTTTTATCTTTTATCATTTTAAAAATTAATTATTTTATAAATAATTTATCTTTAATCATTATTCTAAAAATTTTTTTTGTCTTAAATCATTATTTTAAAAATTTCTTTTGTGTACATATTTTATTTTATTTATTTTATATTTAACAATTATTTTAAAAATTAATTATATATATTTTTATTAATCTTAATTTTTCTATAAAAAATAAAAAAATAAACACACATACAATAGTATACAATAGTATCTGTGTTTTCGCTAGTAGTTTTTAACAAGTTTTTACGTGAAGTCTACATGATTTAACGAATCTATGTTTAATCCATTTTTTAAATATATCATCCCTTCTTCTACTTTTATTTTCGAATACAGCTAAATGCATAAAAAAAAGTCCAATTTAATCCTCGTATATGTAAAAATATTTGATGGCAAAATACTACTGGTTCCAAATTTTTTTTTAAATTTGTTTCTCTATATTTATTTAATTATAAAGAGTGGTAAAAGAAAAAATAATGTGTCCACCGATCAAAAATTTTTCTTGCGAATTTGTTAAAAAAATTTGTAAGAAAAAACTTTTTTCTGCCATTTATTTGAGGAATCTTAATTGGTAGGTAATCCCTTTGTGGGTAATTATTTCTTACAAAATTATAAAATTTGCAAGTATTTTCTACAAAATTTGTTGCGAAAAGTGTTTTATACAAAATATTTTGTAAAAAAAAATGGTAGCAATTTCTTAAATTTTTTTTTCACAACAAAATTTGTAAGTATTTCCTAAGAAAAAAATTAAAAACAAAATTGGCAGGAAATATGAGTTTTTTTAGTAGTAATAATACACTAATACAATAAATATTAAATCATAATTTAGTATTATTGGAAGTGCATAAAAAGAGTAATTGTAACTACAAAAGAAATCACACGGATATTTCTATATTTTGAAGACATTTTCTCATATCATGTTCCAAAAACTAAATATGAAACTCCTCACCTATAATTATTCTTTAAATCTTAAGGAATGACTCCTCTCATTGGACAATTAGGTTATTAGTATCACATTTCTTAATACGTAAAGAAGTTGAATATATTCTTTTAAAAAATAAATCTATTTTTTTTTATTTTTCATCATTATATAATTTTTTTTCAGTTTAAGATTAAAAAATAATTTATCATAATCAAATAAAAAATTCAATGACACAATTACTAAAAGAAAAATTTATGATAATTAAATCACAATTAAAAATTGATTATGAAAAAACATAGTACATCATTTTTCTTTTATATTCATAAAAAATGAATATACAAAGGTTGGTGAGATTAAAAAAGATAATGCTAACTATTAAACTAATATTTTACTATCAAGTGAGACAAAAATGAGTTACTTTTTTCTTCAAGAATGGAAGAAAACATATGAAAAATGAGAGGAAAAATAATGAGTTTGTGTTTGACCTATTTTTTTCTTCATAAACAAAAAAGAAAATATTTGAGAATGGAAGATGAGTACAATATATGATAAATTCAATAGATAATGAGAAAGAAAATATAAAATATCTAAATAAATATTTTTATTTTTTATTATACTTTATTTTATATTTTATTATTCATTAACATTAGATTTTGTGTTATAAAAGAAATAAAAAGATATCTAATTTAATTTCCATCAATTCTTAATATTTAAACTACCCGTCGTTGTATTTGTTATACATGTATCTTTGATGAATATTTTTAAGTAATAATTTGTTAAGGGAGTTTCACCGAGGTACTCGTCCTCTTAACTTCGAATAGCATTGTGTCACTAGAAGACACTCTGACATTCAAGTTGGTCAAGTGCGTCAACAAACAATTAATGTAGAAATTAATGAAAGTGTAATTAATTTACCTTGTGTGACATATTATTTATATTATTATTCATGGGTCTTTATCCGGATGGGTATGGACCATAAGGCCCAATTACTTGTGGCTGGTTGTATGTTATTGTTGACGAATTTGATTGATACAATGTAACCTTACTCAGATAAAAAAAGGAGCAATACATGTAGATTGAGTAGGCCGACATGGATTCGACCAAGGACAATTCTTACCGAGTTTGGAATGACTTAATTATATATATATATATATATATATATATATATATATATAATTATTATTATTATTTGCATCAAAATATTTTTAGGTATCACTTTATTATTAGATATAATTTTATATTATTTTTATTTAAATTTTCAATAATAATAATAATAATAATAAAAAGCGTAAAAAAGAACTTTGCATCATGAACGATGGTGTTCGATGTGCATAATGAATTATGCTTCATAAATAACTCATTATATAATGAGACAAGGTATGATTCACCTCCTTTCCAAAATTCTAAATTCAATTAAAGATATTGACCTCAAAATAATAAAGTTAAATCAATCATTTACTAAATTGCTTCAATTTTGATTTGGTATGTGGAACTAATATTCAAAAGGTCACACATCGTGTAAATTCAAAATCAACAAGTAGTTACTTGTGAATTCTATAAAATTATATATATTTAAATAATAATTCAAATTTTAATATAATTTCGTAATTCTGTGTAACTTTAATTTATTTTACAAGAAAAAAATTCAAAATTATTACAGTTATTTGCACTAAAATATTTGTAAGTGTTATTTTTTTCTTTGAGATTCAATTTCTATATTAATTTATCATTTTTTGGGCTAAATTTGCATATGAGATTTGTTTGCATTCATTATCCCATTTTAAAATTGTAACGGGAAATTGCTTACAAACTTAGTGCTTGTGAAATCACCTTCATTTATGTAAAATTTTGCCACTCTTCGTTATTCTTTTTTTTTTTTCATGTAAGTTTGTATGTAAACACTATAAATTAACTAAATAAATTATTTTGAATTAATGAATAGAAATGAAATGTTTTACACTTCTCATTTATACATCAAGAAAAATTGTAAATTAATTCAAATTCAAATAAAAATAAATATGTAATTATTATAAAAATAATAGACATTTTTTAAACTTAAAAGTAATAAATGATTAAATATATAAAAACAAAAATCATCTTAAATCTCAATCAATGGAAAAATATTTGTTTCATATTTAACTCATTCATCTTTGTGATATCATTGTATAATTTTATTTTTATGGAATTATAATTTTTTAACCTTTATAAAAAAATGTTAACTACATATAGCAAGGATAGGAGCATATTTGTAAAGCTAATTGGGAGGCAATTAGCAATTCACCTCTCCCCTTTCCTTTCTGTTTGGCATTTTCCAAGCCAGTGAATTAGTTCAAATATAGACAATTTATACATTCTTCATCTCCTTTTTCCTTTTAGACAACGACCAAAGTTGGAAGTGTAAAGACTACAAAATATATTTTAGGATTCACGGTGTTTTTAAAATATTAACACTAGATTATTTTAATATTAAAATATTTTAGTATAAAAGAAAAATTTATAAATTAGTTTCATTATTTTTAAAATACATAATCTCTTTAAAAAATATCTTTTTTTAGAGCTCTCTCACATCTCTTTAGATTATCTCACTCCTGTTGCTCTGTTTGAAGATTTGAGATCGTTAGAGTAGTTCTCCCAATGAGTTTCTCAAATCTAGCTGAATAGTTTCTCAATTTGGGTAAGTAAATTTTTTTGCCTTTTTCATGGTTTGTCTTTCTCCTCTTGCATGTGAGTCTTTCAAACTTGCATGTGGTGTTATAATCTTTAATGGAATTCTATGTTGATTAGTGATCATAATGGTATGATCTGATCATATTCTTGATGATAATGATCATAACGGTACAATCTGATCATATTCTTGATGATTCTTTATGTAGATAGAGTATCATATGAGATTGGAGGCATTGAGCGATACTTTTGGCATTTATGTTATGATATTTTTTAGTTTTATTAAATGTCATACTTCTTGTTTTTTCTCAAACACTAACACAAAATATGCTTATTACACCACTATATTTATGTCTTTATATTGTTAAACGTGAAAAATGCATGGCGGTGTTTTTGTAATTAAGTTGTCAAAATTTATGTATGATCTATAAGTGTCAAACACAAAAGTTGGTTACGTCTGATGTAAAAACCAGTTTTACGTCTGACACTTATAAGTTAGAAGTAAATCTGTTAAAAAAAAATGGCGAACTTCTTCTTCCTTTCACTTGTTTCACTTTGCCGAATGGAAACCCTTGACCACATGAACAAACACATTGTGTGTCTGATAATGATTGTTGTGTGTCTAATGGTTGCAGTTTTTGCCATTGAGGTTGTTTTTTCTCATCTCTATGTGATTGTTTTACTTAATCCATATGATTCTAATTTTGTAAAATTCACTAAAAATAGGTAGAAAATTATTTTTGACTTAAATATTTTTTCTGTGGTAACTTCTATTAGGTTGTATTGAAAAGTAGAATGTTCACATCGACATATTAGTCACAAATTCAGAGTTTCCAAAATTTAGTGATTAAAAACTTCAAATGGTCTTAATTTTTACTGTGGACTTCAAATGGAGATACTCCAAAAATGAAAGTGGATGAAAATGGGATGAGGAATGCTACGGGGGATTGGGGTCTGGTATCGTAAAAATTCTATCATATTAGTACTTTTTGACGCATTCATACTACTTAAACAATTGTAAAACTATTTGTAATTTATTCTTGTATTGAATAAATATTTTTCATGTTTTAAAATATAAAAATCACAAACTACAAATTTATGTTTGTTGTCTCTATGATATAGATAAATTTACATTTGTTATATATATACCCAAACATAAATTTGTGTCTAATATTTTACTATACGTAAATTTATGTATTTTATAATTACGTCTGACCTAGGTCAGACATAAAAAAACCTAAAATATCATACCTAAATTCTGTTTTTTTTTTTTTTTTTGTGTTAGCGAAAATTCATTTATGATGTAAAAAATTATCATTTTAGTTTTTTTAGCTAAAAAATTAAATAGGTTAATGGACATGTCAGACAACTATATTAACCCAACGAGACTTTTAAACTTACACATCAAAATATAAAAAGATAAAACAGAAATAACTAAAAGTAATACTTAATAAAAGAATAAGCCCATATTAAAAGGAACTTCGTATAAACAAAATTGTGTTGAATTCAAATACATAAACTACATAAACTCGTAGGACGAAAAATAATCGTGTTATTATTAGATGTTTAAAAAATTAGCAACATTTATTACTTATTATTTTATTAGTTAATTTTTTATATTTTAAAAATATTTACATCCAATCTACATATCTAAACATAATCAGTAGATCTGAAATCCAGTAATAATTAATGTGAGATTTGTGGATAAACATATTTTTATTAAATGTTTTATTATTTTCCTAATTGCATGTAAATTAACACTACGTATATTTGCTTAAACTTATTTCAAAGAATAGCCACACGAGTTTTGGTTGATTTACGAGAATTAAAAAAAGGTTAAAATACCTTTTTCTTTCAATCTTTGTCAAATTTTTTCAAATAAGTCCTAATTTTGGTTTTGTGTTCAAATAGATTCTAATTTTCGTCAATTTTGTTCAATTGGGTCCTTTTTTGCTAACACCGTTTAAATCATTAACGGCCATAAATAGTGACTGCCACAGGTCACTTCATGTTTTTTTTTTTGAATTTTTTTTTGAATTTTTTTTAAATGTACACGTGTCAACCCAGTAGCGTGTCATGTGTCACTTTGTGATTTTTTTGAATTTCTTTTTATTTTTTATTTTTTAATTTTTTTAAATGTCTACGTGTCAACCCAGTAGCGTGCCACGTGTCAAAGTCAATGTTCTATATTCAATTTGGTCCCTATATTTGTTATTTTTGTTCAATTTAGTCCCAAGTTTTGTTAACATTAACCAATTTGGTCCCTCTTCAAATTGAAACAAAATTTAATTTTTATATTAAAATTCACATTTTTTATTAAATATTTTTATATAATATATTAAAATTCACATCATTATAACTTTGATATAAAAATTAAATTTGGTCACATCTTCGATAAGGACCAAATTGGTTATTGTTAACAAAAATTGGGACTAATATGAACAAAAATAACAAATATAGGGACCAAATTGAATATAGAACATTGACTTTGGCATGTGACACGCGACTGGGTTGACACGTGGACATTTAAAAAAAATTAAAAAAAATTAAAAAAAATAAAACAAATTCAAAAAAACCACGAAGTGACACGTGGCACACTACTGTGTTGACATGTGTACATTTAAAAAAATTCAAAAAAATTAAAAAAAAATTAAAATAAAAAGAAGTTAAAAAAAAAACCACGAAGTGACACGTGGCAGTCACTGTTCATGACCGTTAATGATTTAAACGGTGTTAACAAAAAATGACCAAATTGAACAAAATTGACGAAAATTGGAACCTATTTGAACACAAAACCAAAATTATGACTTATTTGAAAAATTTAACGAAAATTGGGAAAAAAATTATTTTAACCTAAAAAAAAAGTTAGAAATGATGACGTTGCTTATACCTGTGTGTTTCGTAATCTACTACTACGGCAAACAAAATAGTCCTTTGAAGCCACAGTAGTTAAATCAATTATTAACATTAGTTCCACTATGCTTGATTTTAGGACAGAACAAAGAACGAAGCATTTGAATATATTATATATTGATTCAAAATGGGTTCTTGAAAGTTAGTAGTAGTATCATTGGAATTGTATATGATCCATAGCACAAAATAAAGAAATAAAAATATAGGAATATGGTAGAAAAATGATTTTGAAGTATATATGGTGGGTCCCACAATACGTGTGAGTGTGTATGTGGTGTGGTAACATAAGAAAGAAACGCGTTGGAATTGAAATGATCGTGATTAGTGGGTAAGTAAATGATGGGCACAAGAGGGTTTGTTTAGTGGAAAGATAAATACCGTTAGTATTATTTGTTTTATTCTCTTGTCAAAGTACAGTGTGATGTGTGTGTGATTGATTCTTCTTCTTTCTCTTCTCTTTCGGGGCAGTTGGGAGAGTGGGGAATAGGGGACCATTACCAACCAAACAACGTAGATGGATTAATTATGTATGCACACAGGTTGTACTGCTGCAATTTGTTTGCCTAAGACAAGTGCTCGTGGGCTTTCGTAGAATGGGACATCATACAAGCATGTTGGTCTTCAATGACTTCATTCCAAAGTGAATCAAAATTAGAGTTTGACACCTTTACTCGGATTCAAATTTTCTCAATTATATATCCGTGGGTTAAGTAGGTTTTTAATATCTAAACTTTCACGCAAAATTAAATTCGTCATTTTCTAAAATTTTGATATATTTTAATTCTTAAATTTTACAAATGAATTAATATAATATTTTTAATTTAATTATGTCAAATTCTTTTATCGTATCAAACATATTTTTTAGTGGATATTAAAGTGAGAACATGTCAAACGTTATAAAGAACTCAAATACTAATATGAAATGCATTTACTTTGTGTTTAATGAGGGGTTTCAACAATTTCAACAAATTAAAACATCTAGTAATTGAATTACAAATAATTGAATTCTATTCATGTCTTAAATAATTAGTTTGCATTAAGTAATTGAAATATCTTACATTTTATTTTTCTTGTTTGGATAAAGCAATTTAAGTTCTATTTTACGTTGAACTCAACTTTATCTTTGTGTCTAACTTAACTTAGCTCAACCTCAGTTGGTTCGACCTAGGTCGATTCGAATTGATTCGATCTCGAATCGATTTGACCTCAATCAATTTGAACTGGTTCGGCTTGAGTTTACTCGAGTCAACCTTCAACTAGGGTATATTGGTTTAAACCTTATGTTTAGGCTAACTCAAGTTGACCTTTAGCTCGACCAACCTAGCTCGAACTTCGACCATGGCTGACTAAGTTCAGAACCATCTCGTCTAGACCTTTGACTTAGGCAGGCTCAACTCAACCTTCGGTCCGAGCCGACTTTGCTACATATTTTCCCCTGACCGACTAAGCTAGACCTTCGGCTTGGGTCGACTCTACTTGACCTTGTGCTCAGGCTGACTTGGCTCAACCTCTGGTTCGAGCCAACTTGGCATGACCTTTGGCTTGCGGCCGACTCGGTTCAACCTCCAGCCTAGGCCAACTCAGCCTGGTCCTGACTCGGCTTGACCTTTGGCTCGCGGTGGGCTTGGCTTGACCTTCAGCCCAGGCAGTCTTTGCTCGACCTTCAAGTCGAGCGGGTTCGACTCGACCTTTGGCGCAAATTGAGTCATCTCGACCTTCTATCTGACCCGACTTAACCTTTAGTACGAATTGAGTCATCTCGGCCTTATGCCCGACCTAACACGACTTTTTGGATTCGTGGATTTTTTTCTCCTAAGCAATGAGTAATTTCACAACTTGAAAATTTTAGTTTCCTTCATTTTTGAGTGAATTTCAAAATCTACTATTTTAGTTATTTGAAATATCTTCATAAAATTCCTCAATTTCAATTTTCTTTTAATTTTCTCATCTAAACATATCATTTTCCTTAAAAAAATTTCAATTTCTTCAGATAGAAAAATTATTCTCTTAAATTGTCTCATTTAAACACAAGTTTTTCAGATTAATAATAACGCGACATGTTACGTCTGGAACAAAGGAGATTAAAGATAGTTAACAAGAAGATCAAATCTGACTAAAGATAGTTACGTGGGTTTTCCTTTAAAGATTAATAAGAACGTCGACTCCTTAACAATATGATTAAGCAAAGAATGATTTGGAAAGTGAGGTATAAATTTTTTAAAATGCTAGCTTCTACTAAAATCTACCTTTATTATATTCATGTAAACGTAATTTGATTTTCCATGGAATTGTAAAGGTTGAAGAGAGGTGAATTAAAGAATGCGATGGATGAAGAGAGAGGTTCCATTGTGGGGTGTGTGAAAAATAAAACATGAAGGAGATGGAAATGAAGGTTGTTTGGTCAGAAGGGGTAGCTGTGTTTTTTAGGTTGATTCACGGTAACTAAAGGTGCGGTTTCCTCGTGCGGATAAGAGCAGAGTGTGATAATTCATGTGGGATTCGATGAAAATAACTAAAAGGAACAACCAAATATTTTTTGAGTACGATGGGAACCTTTTTGTAGGACCATGTCATTGACTCAGAGAGTGAACACATTGGAGGGAAGAACTTGGCCCCCCCTCATCAACTTTACCCACAATGTCCCTGCACAACAGTTTTTCAGTTTCCTCACCTTTCATGGATAAACATCATACAAACCAATCATAACATTTATTCTTAAATATTTTCTTATTTTTCAATCGACCTAAAATATTCTCTTTACCTAAAATATTATTTATAAAATAACCTCCACTTTATCAAGTTTTAATGTTCATCAGAAAAAATATTTATGATTACATTGTAACAGAAATTATGGTGAGGGTGAGAGACAGAAACCGGAATAGTAGCTATTATCTAACCAATTGATGAAGCAAGGTGGGTTGGGTAAGGGTAGCTTCATAAGTGTAATATTGACACGTTGCTTACAATATTAATTCTGAGTTTAATTGGGTTCTTATGGGACCACCGACAGCACTTACTTACATTCTTCTTCCCCTTAAATTCTGATAGGGAGATTTTTTTAAAACCCCACTTTGGTTTAGTAGTTAGGACCATTATAAGTGTATTGCAAACTAAACCTAAAATGCTTCCTAATGTGTTTTCATGTCATTTGCTTTGCTCCCACCAAAACTTTCATCTTTAACATTCCCTTAAATTTGGTCATAATCACACGCCTCTCCTCCATTAATTTAACATTCTTACTTTGGTACTTCTTATTTCACTTTTCTTTTTTCAATTTTAAAATTATTATTTTCGTTAATTTTTTTGACACTATTTTAACTACAGATTATTCTTTAGCAAAAAGGGTCAAAAGATTGTAATTAATTTCTCCTTATTTGGCACACTTGTTACAATTCTAAGTTGAAAATCACTTCATTCCCGTTCAGTTTTAGGGTTAAAATCCATTCTAGTCCCATTCACTTGAAATTCCCCCTCTCCAATTTCCCTCGTAAGACTATGCTTAGGCAAGTTTGGGATGGTGAGGTTGTGGACGACGTTGGAGCTTATCATGAAGTTTGGTGTGTGCTTGGAGGTCATAGAATGAACGTTATTTGTGGTATTCTTGGTAGGTTTTTCAAGAAGGTAAGATATTTTGAGTGATTCTATTTCTACATGTAAAGTATGTGTAATTTGGACATTTAAGACAGGGAAAGAATCACACTCAAGTTGTGATATCTGAATTTATATATAGATTTTACCAACATGATTTTACAAAAGAAAAAAAAACTAATATAGTTACATGATTCACACCAAGAGAAAAGATGTGTAATTTTCTCTATGAGAGAAGGTTTCTAGTAGATTTAAAGTTGAAATAGAAAGATTTGATGAAGTCTAAGAGTTGAATGAGTAAAGACCGAAAGTTGTCAAGTCAAATTTCAAGCACAAATCAACTACAATGCACCAGTCCGGAATCAAACCCAAGTAGGGTATTATTCTACCACTAGACTATTGGTGCTTCATGATATTTGAAAACAATGTGAAAGATTGGTTCTTTAGTTTCAAATGTATGAATTATATAAACATGACTTGTTATAATTTACTCCACTATTGAAATTAAAAGACTAACATTAATCACTAACAAGATTTCTTAATCGCAAAAAATGAAGAAAAAAAGTTGAACTTAGAATCATTTTCTTCATCATCGATTTGTGAACGATGACATTAATTAATTGACCCATCAATTGAACAAACAGTAATCATCACAACTTTAACAACAATGCACTAGTCAGGAATCAAATTAGACATATTTTTTGTGTGTTTTAGAACACTTTTTTTGGGAGCTTTGACTTCTTTAGTTTTTGTTGTGAGTATTGAAATGGGTGAAATGCCAAGAAGGTGGAAGGGGGGGGGGGTTGAATTGGCTAATTAAAAACTTAGGTAACTTTTGAAAGCTTAAAACAATTTTAACTTGAATCAAATCAACCACAAAATGAGGATGTAAAAGCTACTAGATTGCACACTTTTAATCCATCAAAAAAAGGGACAATCGGCTAATTTCATTAAACAGTTAATAGTATTATGTAAATCAATAGATCAAAACATAAAATCAGTCGACTAAAAAATTGATAAATTTGTAGAAATTCGAATTTGCAGCATGAAAGGCTTATCAAGATTGATTCAAATTAGTAATACAAATATGAGCCAAGCTTCAGATTATGCTAGAACACACAAGAACAACTAAAAGATGATTCAATTTAAATTTCTTGAACTTTAAAGCATAAAACAAGAGAGAAGAATTAGAGGCAAGCACAAGAACATATGATTTTTATATTGGTTCACTCAAATGTGAGCTATATCCAGTTTGTCAAGGCAACCTGAGCCTGACTTCCACTATTTTAAAAGACTTACAAAATCCATAAGATTACACTTAAAAATATGCAAAAATACAACCTAAGACCCTTGAATCACACAATAATCAATACAAGCACAACAATACCACTCTTGCAGACCTGGAAAACTACTAGGAACCACCTAGAAACTTGAGAGAGATAAAACCTGAATGAAGGCTCTCCTTAGCCTACTAAACCTCTTCCTCTAAGTTTCAAACACGAGGCATGATCAACACGTGAAACACCAAATCTTCACATCTTCATCAATTTAATCATGATTCAAACATGTTTCAATGCAATGGCTTTATGTATCTTCATCAAATCTTCAAGCACTAAATCATCAAGGTCATTTATGCTAACAATCTCCCCTTGATTTGATGAAGCCAACCTCAATTGGAACAACCTCCATTGAATTTTACTTGGACACATGAATTGATGAAGTGCCATCTAAGCATCATCTTCCATTTCTTGCTTAAGCTTGTGAATCTAGAAAATGTTTCCAAAAGTTGTACATATAAGATAATGTAAGACCCGTGAAAATTAATTAATTAAATAATTAATTAATTAATAAATGCGGGTAGAAATCGCCTTTATGACATTAATTATTGTTTAATGTGATGTGGAAGAGGTACTAGCTCAAATGGTTGAGAGTACTTTGATTGTGTGAGAGGACTTGGGTTAGAGTCCTATGTATGCCAATTATGTGTTGTTGTTTTATTATTGATTTTTAATAACATGTATGAATATGGAATTGGTATTGTAAACTTATCATGTTTGGAGTGAACCTTATTTTTAAAAGTGTAGTTTTGGAGGGAATATGAGAGGGCAAAAGAAAACTTGGAAGGGGAAGCCAAAAGGGGTTGGAAAACACACTATAATGACCCCTAAATAGGAATTAAACTCACCATAAAGTCAATTTTCGTTTTAACCTTTAAACCCTTAATTAAGACACCTATAAAAGGCCATTTTAAGGAAAAAGAAGGGTTTTGGCAGTGCTGATAATTGGCTTTTGAGAGGAGCACGAGTTCTGAGGGTGTGAGAATAGAATTGAAGGCTGAATTGGGGGAGTATGGAAGAAAAGAGTGGGCAACAAAGGAACATTCTCTTTTTCCCCAAATTGAATCAAGAAGTACAGGTTAGGGGAGCTGGTCTTAATTCTCGTGTTTTTATTTAGGTGTATGAATTGGATAAGTTGTTATCATGAAATTCGTGTGGTATGTACTGTAATTGTGAATTGGTTGGCTTGACATTTGGGGTGCAAAGCCTTTATACTTATATTGGGTATAATGAGGGTTTTGGTATGGAATTGGGTAAGGATGACTCAATCTCGAATTGGGGTAATGTGAATGGATGAAATAACATGTCTTATGTTTTCTAGCCATTGTTTTATGCTGGGCAATGATCGAATTCTGTTTGGTATGTTTTGTTGTGTGAATTGGGCAAGGTTAGGGTGAATTGAGAGCGTGAACAGACTCGAAACACTGCAAGTTTTGCCCAAGCGGGTCCCCCCTCGCCTAAGCGAGAGTTGTAGAGTCTCACTTTGGGTTCTGGTTCGTGGTTCTCGCCTAGGCGACTAGGAAAAGAGTTGAGCGACATGGTCTTTCGCTTAGGCGAGAGGCACTCGCCTAAGCGAGATCGCGAGGAAACTTGGGAGGTTTGAGTGCGATATCTCACCCAGGCGAGAGATTTTGAGTTCTGAGCGATGGACACTCTCGCCTAAGCGAGTTCTCGAAGTGCATTGGTGATTTTTTTGTCGAATACTCATCTAGGCGAGGTTTGTGTGTTGTTTTGGGCGAAGGTGTGACTCGCCCAAGCGAGAGGATCTCACCTAAGCGAGATGATGTGTTGATGCTACTGTTTTAAGCTCGCTCAGGCGAGGTGAGTTAGCACAAGCGAGACTGAGGGCTTAGCTTGGGCGAGAGTCCTTGGCTTAAGCGAGTTTGTGCGAATTACTATGGTTGTGTGTGCTTGGGTGTGTTGGTTTGGCTACTTTTTCCTAAGTATAGGTAGCATATGCATGTGGTATGGTGTTTGGGCTTGAAGGACTAAGTCCAATAGGGGTCTGGGATGTGGTTGATGGTTGGACACATGATGGACATGAAATTGGTTGAGTTCCCGTCGGCTACTAATGGGCGAGGAGTCCTTAGTATAGTGATTACATGTGTCGGGCGCACGATGGGTAAGGAACTGTTATGTTCCCGTCGGCTACTATTGGGCGAGGAGTCCATAGTATGGTGATTGTGTGCGTGCCAGGGTCCAAGTTGAGAAGACTTGGATGTTTTACTACAGACAAGGAGTCTATAGGGCAGGACTATGAGCGAGATAGGCTCATAGGGTTGGACCACGAATGAGTTAGTTTCGTGGGAGCATAGTGAAGTCCCAAGACCTAGTTCATGCATATGACTCATGAAGGACTATGAGGTCATGGTTGGGTAATTTGATAATGAGATATTTAATTATGTTATTTTGGGATGGGTGACATATTTATTTCATGTAATTTGTTCAATTATTGTGCATAGCTCACCCTTTCTGTGTGTGCGTGGCGATGATCAGATGATTCGTTATCTGAGAGCAGATGATTTGACAGGTGGGCCAAGAGATGCATAGACTCAGAGCGATGGATAGCTGGGGATTTTTGTATATATGTTTATTATTTTGGTTTTGAGATAATTTTGTAACATTTTGGGAGCCATTTAAATTTTATTTCAGTTTTATAATTATAGACTCCAGTATTTATTACATTGTATTACAATTTTAAATTTCCCGTGTTTTTGGGAAATGGTTTTATATTAAATGCGGTCTTTATTTTATTTTGGGATTTATTTATTAAATATTAGTAATATTCCTTAGGGATGTTACAGATAACAAGAACACAAATGAACATGCTCTCCTTATCAATAGTATGGGTAATATTTAGAATATGGCTTGGCATTTTCTTAGTTCAATTCCTTTAATTTCCAATTTTAGTGATCCAATTTTAATGATTCTAATTTTTCTCCCCCTTTAGATTCATCAACTAGAAGTAAAGTAGTCAAGAGAACAAGAAACAAAAATTTTACATTAATGAAAGCACATAATACAGTGGACAAAAGTTGAAATAGAGAAAAAAATAGATACAATTAACAGACTGAAATAGAAATCAACCAATTAAAAAACTGACAAAACTCAAAACAAAGCAACACAACAACACGAATGCAATGCATGATCCTAAAAGCCAATACACTCTGTCATCCTGAGCATTGTATTGGTCTGGAATAATGTTAGCAGATCATGAATGTCATGGATTTAGCCATCCAAATCATTGAACCTCTCATTGCAAAAAGGTGTGATGTGCATCTTGAAAAACATTGAGTTCATACAGTTGGTAAAGCACCATCCTCTTAAAACATTGAGTTCATACACATGGCCTCTGTCCTTTAAATGGTTATAGGCTACAATGTCCATTGGTCCAGCAGTGGGCTCTTGTTCTTCCTCTTGATTTGCTCCACTTGGGCCAACTTCATGGTCATTGGCACCACTAGCTGTAACACCACCAATTCCTCCAACAGTCCAAACATTACCAGCCTTGGTAAAGTGCATCTTGTGTAGATTAAGATAGGAGGCCTGATTCAAGATCCCAATTGACTCTTCCAATTCATCTTCTATATCAACACCAAAGTACTCAATGAACTTGGACACCAACACCACATATGGCAGCCTAAAATCTGTGAGTCTTTTGGGTTTGAGCATGTGATCACGAAGCACAAAAATCTAGTCCACTTACACATTGTGTTGGATATAATACATGAGGATCAAGTCTTCCTCATTTAAGGTAGAACAGTTACTTCCACGTGGAACTATGATTTTGGTGATGATCATAGCAAGAAGCCTTTCATCCACCTTGAGACCACCAACATGGAAGTTCTTGATCTCAGGCCTCAAGCATTGTCCATAATATTGCACTTTTTTGAACTCTTCCACAACACCAGTTTCACCTTTCCTCACTTGAACTCCTCTTTGCCTATGTTTAGCAGCATCCTTCTAAGCCTTCTTGGATATATCCATTTGAATCCATTTGAATCCCTTTGACACTAGACAACGGAGCATCATTCTTGAATTACAATTTAGTGAAAAATATGTTCACCAAGTCAGGGTATATTTTCCCCGATAGCTAAAGAAAGGTCTTCAACTTTTGATGCTTGAGTTGTTGAAGGAGAGTCCCAAGCCCTTTAGTTCTTAGCCATGAGTATCTCAGCACCTTAGGAATGTTGATCTACTTCCTTGTCATCTTTATGAGGAACACTTGAATGTTGTCATCATTTCCTTAAAACCAAGCTTCAATTCTCCCTTGGTGTTCGTGATTTGGAGAATTAGGAGTGGGAGGAGTGGAGTGTTCTTCATTAGATTGAACGTTGCATTGTTGACGACAAGTCATGATGACTACAAATGTAGCTGTTTCTAAGAGATGTGGATGTAAATGCAAGTTTTCAAGTGTAGTATTTATAAATGAATACATTGAATGCATAATCAATCGATTAAATTGTGCATATTTATTTTAATTAATTCTGTTTAGGTTACCAAAGCCATGTTAATCCATCAAATTACAGTATCTCATTAAATCATTATGTTTCCAATGAGTTTTTATGAGGGGATTAATCAGTTTAGATAATTTAAGGTGCATACACATTGGAATCACATAACACATATGCTTTATGGTCAATGCATCAGAAAAAGCAACATATAGTAATGGTTGTTGGGGGTAGTTTATACCTGACGACAAGATGCTTGCTTTGATTAGGTCAACTTTTGAATTTATTTTTTTCAAATATTTGCAGTTCAAGTAAAATCATCTCATAGATTTTAGAATTCAACAGACTGAAAATTCATCAGATCATAATTCTCTGCACACAGAATCTGGTTAGGTAAAATCAACACATAGATGAGAAAAATCAATAGATTAAAAATCATGAAATTGAACTTCCTATATCCAAATACCGTTTTAATGAAATCAATACATAGAATTGTAAAATCAACAGATTAAAAATCGAGAAAGATTATGTTTTCTACATACATTGGCATCTTAAGTTAAATCAATGCATAGATTTGTAGAATCAATAGACTGAAAAAATTGACAGATCATGATTTTTGCACATAGTGGCTATTTAAGTGAAATCAACCTTAGATTTATAAAATCCACAGACTTGAAAATTTGACAAACCATATTTTTTTTGCAAATAGTGACTGTTTTAAGTGAAATCAACCCATAAATTTATAAAATCAATAAACTAAAAATTTGACAGACTATATTTTTTACAACTAATGACTATTTTAAGTGAAATCAAGACATAGAACTAAAAAATTAACATGCTAATTATGAAAGTTTTCAGTTTATGCACACATTAGCTTATTTGAATGAGATTAATGCATGGATTTATAATATTAACATGCTAAAAACACATCAGACCACATTTTTCATGTATAATATGCCTAATTTAGTTCTTAGCTTGTTAAACCTATCTCGAGCTAATGGTTTTGTGAATAAATCAGCCAATTGATTTTTAGTTTTAACAAATTGAATTTCATAATCTCCCTTTTCAAAATAGTCTCTAAGGAAATGATGCCTAATTTCGATGTGCTTGGTTTTAGAATGTTGTATTGGATTCTTGGTTAAGTTGATAACACTAGTATTATCACAATTCAAGGGTACCTTCTTTAACTTTACACCATAGTCCATGAGTTTATGCTTCAACCATATGACTTGAGCATATTGATGTCCAACTACTATGTATTCAGTTTCAATAATGGAGAGTGCCACCCAAGTTTTCTTTTTTCTATTCCATGAAATTAGGCTTGACCCAAGTAGGTGACATGTTTCACTTGTGCTTTTCCTATCCAATTTGCACCATGCATAGTCAGAATCTGAAAAACCACTAAGAGTTATGTTGGAATCACTTGGATACCATAATCCAACATTAGTTGTTCCTTTCTGATACTTGATAATCCTCTTTGCAGCTTTAAGGTTTCACTTATTTGGATTGGATTGAAACCTTGCACACAAGTACACACTAAACTGAATATTTGGCCTAATTATTGTTAGATAAAGCAAAGAACCAATCAAAATAGTTTGTGGCAATTGGACACAAGTACACACCAAGTTGCTGCCCAACCTCATCTACATCCATAAGACAGTTTGTGGCAATTGGAGTGGCAACTTCTTTGCAATCCTCCATTTTGAACTTTTCAACAAGTCAAAATAGTATTTTGATTGGCTTAAAAATGTTCCTTGCTTGAGTTGCTTGACTTGCAGCCCTAGAAAGTAGGTTAGCTCACCCATCATGGACATCTCAAATTCACCTTGCATATCTACAACAAACCTTTCACACATAGAGTTATTATTTGATGCAAAGATAATATCATCAACATACACTTGAACAAGTATAACATCACTTTCATGTTTTCTAATGAAGAGTGTTTTATCAACAACACCTCTAGCATAGCATTTTGATAAAAGAAAGTTGCTTAGCCTTTCATACCACTATCGTTGTTCTTGTTTCAAACTATACAAGGCTTTTTTCAATTTGAAAATATGATTAGGATAGACGTGATCTTCAAAGCTAGGAGGTTGTGATACATACACTTCTTCATTTAAGAAACCATTCAAGAATACACTTTTCACATCCATTTGATATAATTTAAAGTTACACATGCAAGTATATGCTAATAGTTGTTAGTTTTGAAATGGTGAGTTTAGCCAAGAGGGGGGGGGGTTGAATTGGCTTTATAAAACTTTTTCGAAAACTTAAATCTCTTTTCAATTGAATCTAATGGACTGGAAAGTTTGGATGTAAATACAACAAACCAGTACACTTTCAGTCGATTAAAATATAAAACAACAGACTAAATTGTTCTTGATGCTATGAAATAGTCGATTAAAAAGGCAATTCAATCGGCTAAAATACTGGAGAATTATGCAGAATGCAGAATTTGAGAATTCAACTCAAACACCAATCTTTTATATAAAAGACATGTTCCAATCAGTATTTATAACAAGTATGAAGCCTCAGATTACACAAGAACGCATTAAATCACACCAAAGATCAAATTGCTTGGTTTTCTTGAGTTTTTTTAAAGAGTTTCAAAGAGAGTGAGATGAGGGAAAGACGAATGCACAGTTGTTTTTATACTGGTTCACTCAATCACAGAGCTACATCCAGTTTTCTAGGACAACCTGAGCCTGGTTTCCACTATATTCAAAAGTTTTTTGAATCAAACACTAAGATTACACTTTTGAACACAAAGCATACAAGATTTTTGACTCACACAAAAATCTAGAACTATAACCTATAAGAATCACACTTGTATACCTGAAATCACATCATGCAAACCATCCAGAGGCACAAGAACATCCAAACCTGATGGTGGTTGTCCCTAGCACACCATACATGTGTTCTTCAAGCTACTCACAAGCCAAAATGCCTCCAAAATTAACCAAGATCAACCAAGAGAGAGAATGTTTCTGAGAGATGAATGACAAGGTTTCGTTCAGAAAAACTCAAATTCGCACCTCTGCTCGCGAAAACACAGCTTATATAGTTTTGGTTTAAGTGAAAATAGTCAATTGAATTTTCCGTACAATCAGCTGATTTCACCTGACTTAAGTGAAATCAGTCGATTGAAAAATAATTCAACTGACTGAATGCATTCATACCAGAAACTATATACAACAAGCCTTTTAACTTGTTAAAACCTATTTTAACAGATTAAAAGAGACATACTAAGGCACACAAGACATTTAACCTATGTCATAGCCTATCAACAATGTATACCACTAACACATTACATTTAACATGTTATATACATATTTAACACACTAAAACTTAATCTTTAAGAGGATCTTCCTCAATCTTCATCAAACATTTAAGATCTTCATGCACATGGCTTTATCAATTCTTTACTTCAAGCTTGCTTGTGCAAACAATAGTATTATCACAACTTCTAGTGTAGCTATAGGTACATATGGTTCATCAAAATCAATGTCTTCTTCTTGATTATACTCTTTAGCAACTAGCCTAAATTTGTTTGTAACTATGTTACCATCTTCATCCATTTTATTTCTAAACACCCATTTAGTTCCAATTATATTCATGTTATCACTTCTAGGAACTAGAGACCAAACATCATTTCTTGTGAATTGATTAAGCTCATCTAGCATAGCAACAACCCAATTATTATCAGTTAAAGCATCATTCACATTCTTAGGTTTAATTTGAGACACCTGCTTTAGCATTAAACATGCCAAGTTGTTCTTTTCCATTATTTAGGTGAGTGAAAACAGGCATTCTACCTTTGAAAAAGCTCATAAGGGGTTTTCTTTAAAATAGGCCTAATCAACACACAATTTAAAACATAGAATGTTATGTTGACTGCATCACTCCAAAAATACTTTGGTAGTGAATTTTCATTTAACATGGTCTTAGCAAGTTCTTCAAGTGCTCTATTCTTTCTTTCAACTACTCCATATTGTTGTGGAGTTCTAATAGCAGAAAAGTTATGTTTAATGCCTCATTTTTCACAATAATATTCAAACTTTTCATTTTGAAACTCTCTACCATGATCACCTTGAATAGACACAATTTTATAACTTTTTCCATTTTCTAAAACCTTGGAAAGCCTTTTGAAAGCATGAAATGTGTCATTCTTAACTGCTAAAAACAATGTCCATGTAAACCTAGAGAAATCATCTACTATGACTAATGCATAAAGGTTTCCACCAAGACTCATGGTTCGTGAAGGTCCAAATAGATCCATGTGAAGCAACTCCAAAGGTCTTTTAGTTGAAACACAATATTTGAGTTTAAAAGAGACCTCAATTTGTTTTCCTTTTTGGCAAGCTTCACGCGCTCTATCCTTCTCAAACTAGAGTTTTGGTAAACCTTCAACCAACTGTTTTCTATTTTGTCAATTAAAATGTTGCATGTGTATGTGACAAAGCCTTCTATGCCATAACCAAATATCATCCTCTTTTCTAAGCAAGCAATATATGTTGTATGATGCATGATGTAGATCAAACAAGTATATATTGTTGACTCTTTTTCCTATCAACGCAATGCTACCACATGCATCAAAGATGAGAGAATGACTGGGTTCAAACACAACTTTAAATACCTTATCACAAAGTTGACTTATACTTAAAGATGGCAAATAAACTCGCCCCTGTGGGTATTGCCCGAGCCTGTTCCCGTTTTGATGGGGAATCCCCGCATTGACTAGGTATGGGTATGGAAATCCCCGACTTATTCAATTGGGTATTGTCGCAACCGAAATCGCGACGGGACGACGAACCAAAAAAGTAAAATTTTGTAAAAACAGAGTTTGGAGTCGCCACCATAGTTATTATAGGAAACTATGGAAAACCATAAAAAAGAGCAAAGTCTGCGAAAAACCAGATTTTTGGTCCGGGAATAGGTTACGCGTGGGGAAGGTATTAGCACCCCACAACGCCCGTCCTAAGACGGTACCTTTAATTAAATGTGCAAAATTTTTGTGGTTTTTCAAAATATTTAATTTTTCCCAAAATTAGTAATAAAAGAATGTACAAAAAACAACTATTTTTTTGATTTTTTGGGCCCGACGAGGATTAATCCTCGCTCCTACGTATCTCCATGTGAATGGAGAATCAGGGTTACATAGTTCTTTCTGAAAAATCTATTTGGAAAATTATTTGAAAAATGATTTAATTTGTTTTATAATTTTGAAAAGCCTTTTTATTTAAATTTTAGTATTATTTTAAAATTGGTGTCTTCCGACGCGAGCGGCCATATAGACACTTCAAATAAAATTTTTTCTAATCTTTTTTTTTATTTTTTAATCATTTATAAATTTTTAATATTTTTTTTAAAGTTATTTTAGAGTAGTTGTGGATGTCATTGCGACGTGAGCAACCAAATAGATATAAAAGAGTAAACAAAGAAAGTTATATTTTATTCTTAGATTGATATATATATTTTTTAGAAGAAAAAAAGGAACGAAAGTCTAAAATAGGTGTCATGCAACGCGAATGGTCGAACAAACACCAAAAAAATGGGAAAAAAAATTAATGATTTAAAAAGAATAATAAAAAAATTGATAAAAATAAATCAAAAGAAAAAAATGAACTAGCAGTTACGTACCTTAAAAAATGTTCAATATCTCCTCACCTTTTCTCTTTTTCTTATTCTTTGCCTCCTTTTCTAATATTTTTGTTTTTTTCTAGAGAGATAAAGATGAGAGGTGTCTGTCTATGTGGGTGGTAATGAAAGAAAGAGAGAGTGTAGAAAATGTTTTTTTTTCTTTTTTCTACCTCCTTCAATATGTTTTTTTAAAGAGAGATTAAAAAGATGTGTGTATGTGGGAGTGGTGATGGGAAAGAATTAGAGTAGTGTAGAGAATTTCCTTTTTTTCGGTGTTTATGATAGAGTGAGTATTTATACTCGCACCTTGTAATATTAATCTAATCTCAGCCTTAATTGTAATGAACAATATAAAGAAGGAATTGGTTATGATAGCAACACAGTATAGGAATCAAATTATAGTAAATCAGAGCACAAAATCAATCCCAAATTAGTAATATTGATTCTAACCATTAACAAATTAGAGCACAAAATCAATCCCAATTAGTAATATTGATTATAACCATTTGAAGAAATATTTCTTCTCATTATTAGAATCATATCACTAATTTCTCTTCCAAGAACAAGGGTAGAAAGCAGGTTGAGTTTTTGGGCTCATGAGAAGGAGTGCGATAATTAATAACAAATTGGGCTCTTCCCTATTTATTCCTTTTTTTTCATCTCTTTTTTTTTTCTTTTTCTTTTCTAAATTAAAGTTTGAAAATCTTTGAAGAAAATAATGTTTCACATTTTTTTTATTTTGTTTATATTTTTTTTGAAAATAAATATATTTATCCGGACGAAATTGGGTGTTGATAGCTGCCCCTCTTTACTTAGATTTTATTACATAATATGAAAATTTGACTTTTTCATTTTATCGTAATAAAAGACAATTAAAGATAAAAACACTAATTTCGTTCGGGTTTCAAAAGAAGATAAATTTGAAGACAAATTTGACCATACCAAGTAGAGGGTCTCGGTTTGACACACTAATTCTTTTTTTCTTTTTTTTTTTACTTTTTGAAAAAACAAAATAGACAAATCCCGTTGAGATAGTTTATTCAAAAGATTCGATGACCATTACCATGTAGAGGGCCTCAATTTGAAAATTTTCTTTTTTTTATATATTTTTTGAGAAAAGATTAGACCAAACCCGAGGAGAGGGTCTATATCCAAAAGATTCAGTGACCATTACCATGTAGAGGGTCACGATTTGACAAACCATATTCTTTTTGTACTTTGATTTTTTGAAAAAGAGATTAGACCAATCCCGATGAGAGATTCTATATCTAAAGGATTCGATGACCATTACCATGTAGAGGGTCCCGATCCGAAAATCAATGACCATTGCCTCGCAGATGGCCTCGATGTGACATAAGAAAAAAATGACCATTACCCCGTAGAGGGTCTTGATGTAAAGAGATCGATGACCATTGCCTCGCAGAGGGCCTCGATGTGACAAAAGAAATCAATGACCATTGCCTCGCAGAGGGTCTTGATGTAAAGAGATCGATGACCGTTGTCTCGTAGAGGGCCTCGATGTGACATAAGGAATCAATGACCATTGCTTTGCAGAGGGTCTTGAGGTAAAGAGATCGATGACCATTGCCTCGCAGAGGGCCTCGATGTGACATAAGAAATCAATGACCATTGCTTTGCAGAGAGTCTTGATGTAAAGAGATCGATGACCATTGCCTCGCAGAGGGCCTCGATGTGAAGAGATCGATGACCATTGCCTCGCAGAGGGTCTTGATATATAAAAGAAATCAATGACCATTGCCTCGCAGAGGGTCTTAATGTAAAGAGATCGATGACCATTGCCTCGCAGAGGGCCTCGATGTGACAAAGGAATCAATGACCATTGCCTTGCAGAGGGTCTTGATGAATAAAAGGAGAACCTGAATTTTGCTTTTGAATTGTTGACAAACACCAAGTGAATGCCTAAAGTTTTTGAGACTTAAACAAAAAATATCATTGCTGAATTTTTCTTTTTCTTTTTAAATGATTTTCAATGATTTTGTGGAGTATGATGGATGATTTGATGATGCATGAAATGTTATGATTTTCTTTTTGAAACTATATGATATGCTTGCATGGATGCGTGAATGTATGCGTGGAATTTGATCTATTTTTCATTTTTTCATTTCTTCATAAATCTGAGAAATGTTGGAGGAGTTATGCATATGCACACGTTATGAATCATTGATGATGTATGACATGCTATGATTTTCTTTTTAAACTTAGACGATGAATCATGCATGGATGCGTGGATGCATGGATGCATGGGTGAATTTTGCTTTATTAAAAAAAAGATGAATTACTCATGTATGCATGACTTGGTATGATGTATGAATTTTTCTTTTGCATTTTTTTGAAAACAATATTCGAATTGATTCCCATTTCATTGTTATTTCTAATTCATGGAGTCATTCTACTTCAATTTTTTTTTTACTTTTCTAAATCATTTCCTTAGTTTAATCAATTTACTAACAAACACTTTTTTAATCATTTCTTTGAAACACTATTTGAATGACATGCACGAAATTGCCAAGGGCTTGAAAAGGTTTGGATAAGGTGATGAAGATTAACTAGGGAGTTGCCCCAATTTGAATTGGTCTTGGGGCACAAAATGTGTTTGGGCTTTCCCTAGTTATTGATGGTATGAAGGAAATGATGGGGACTTCAAAAATTTGCCCTTAGTATGAGAGCCTAGGATGGTCTTATGGTGCAAAAGCGTGTTTGGTTTTTCCCAGTTGAGGAGGTGGAAAAATGATAGGGTCTTCACAAGTTGCCCCTGATGTGATCACAATCTTCAATATAAATAAATGCCCCAATTCAAAATGAATGATGAGAATATATGAATCACAAACAAAGTGACTGCCCCAGTTTGGGTTTGGGATTGATAAAGATGGACTATGTTAAGGTTGGTCAAGGTTTAGGCTTAGAGCGGAGGATACTGTAGGAGCAAAGATGAAGTTTCATGAAGAATGAATTGAAAGGGGACAACCCAATTTTAACCAGATTGCTTGATTTCCTGTATTGATTTTAGAGCTTTGGAAACATGTCAACCAAACATAAACTTCCCTGGTGTTTAAAAAAATCTATGAACACACTTTTTCAATCTTTTTATTTTACCCTTTTTATAGAACAAACCTGTTAGCAAATCAAATTTTTCTTCTACATTAAAACCTTCGAAAGATAACAACCAATCTTTGATCTGTGTGGACTTTATTAGGCTTGTATCGTGGCCAAGGCTAGGGGTATGGAAGTGAATTATAGTAAAGGCCCAAACAAGTGATGTGAGGGTTGTTTCAAACAAGGATCTTTGAATAATGTTTCATTCAAAATTTGTTTGACTTCTTTTCGTTCACCTTTTTTTTGTATCTTTCTTGATATGACCAATAATATTTCTTCTTTTTTTTTTGATATTTTTGTATTGGTGAACTACTAGTCAGATGAAACAAATGCAAATATTATGTCAACCCTCAGTGGGAGGGTGATCCTTGTTTAGGGTAATTTGAAAGAAATTTTTTGGAAGGCTCAAATTGGATAGCAAAGGATAATCACTTTTGTTTTTTTTTTATAAAGAAACATGGCCACACATCATTTCAAATCATGGTTGTTTTTCTAAAAACATAAAATTTAATTCAGAGGAAAATAATTTAGTTCATGTAATAGGATGTCCCTTGTTTTGTTCTTTTTTTTTTCACTTTGTTTTTGCATTATTTTTTGCCTAGACTGTCCTTCAAAGTTGTTAGTCTAACAAACTTTTCTTCCTTTTGTTTTTCTGTGTGTTCAAAGAATTTATGGTAATTCTTTTTAATATATGTGTCCCCTTTATGATAATTCTCCATGGAAAAGAAAACAAGGTTTATGGTGGAAGAGAGATGGAAAGGAAGATAGATTTGAGCAATTTCATGTATGCAAGACTATATGATGCTTCAAACGACATGATAACAAACAAAATTTTATTTTTTTTATTCAATCCACTGATTTGACCAAAGAATGTTTTATTATTTTTCATCATTTTTCATAAGAAAGATTCCAAGAATTTGGTGATAAGAGAAGTGGGAAACAATTTGAACTTATTGTAGTGTAATTTTTTTTTAAATTTATGCTGATGCATGCTATGTGTTTGAATCTTTGGATAACGTATCATGAATGACCACAAAATGGAATGCAATGCATGTTTGTTGTGCCTCAGAGGGCACTTATTCACATGATAAGCTAATGGCGAATGAAATGTATTTTTATGGCTAATAATGGTGTGATTGTGATGCATTTATTATTATATATAAGGAAAGGTGAGGGTAAAGGACGCAAATAGTCTCCCTTTAGTGTCTCTATTTAACATGGGTTTGATGCTTAAAGTTATAAGGGAAAGTATATGTGCTCACAAGGATAGTTCCCTAATACCTAAATA
>Ga0214543_1002981_pt1 | contig 33203 bp, 9 predicted proteins | sample CNSS2metaG_FD_160094 | JGI IMG/M metagenome (GOLD analysis project Ga0214543, IMG submission 160094) | Root nodule microbial communities from cowpea collected in UCLA plant growth center, Los Angeles, California, USA - CNSS2 | ecosystem: Host-associated > Plants > Roots > Nodule | place: USA... | reverse complement strand
TATATATATATATATATATATATACACATATTTATATACATACACATATATCAGAGGACTATATTTGTCTTTGTCACTGCCATAACTCTTGTGGTTCAACACTTTCTGGTCCCACGGGATCATACATCATGTCTACTTCATTACATCACATGAGATGAAACAATAGTTCCAAAACTTCAAAATATCATTCTCTTCTCATATACATATAACTGTGTTTTCTACATGAACAGTGGCTTGCTGCAACAAATTATCATGATAAGCTTACCAAAATGGAACATGGTGGGTTAGTTAAATAAACAGCATTAAATTTGGTGAGAAAATTACACAGCAAAGGTAGTATTCTGTTGTTTTCACCTTGCATGCAAACCTACAACGAATGCTGACGACATTCCATGATGTCCCTACTTTGGGTGCTTATTATTGGCCTCATCTTCCAAAATTCCATAGTGTCACTTTTATTTTTTTCTTTTCTTTTTGTCAAAATTCAAATAGTATATATTTTTGGATCGTGACCATTAAGTATCTGAACGTGGGAAACTATTCTTGATTTAGAGTGTGAAGTTGATCTTTAAAATTATAGGTTCATAATAATATTGGTCTGTAATGAAGTATCTATTTTGCACAAACATAACCTGTTTTCGAAAAGTGAGTTCAGTTCTTAACCTTTTTTTCTCTTTGTGTGCTCTAAGACAGTGACAAACCAATCAATTCTCCAAGCTGTTAAACTTCTGATAAGCCAGTGGGACCCACACTTAGATCCAACTTTCTTCTCTCTCTCCTCTTAAAATTCACAAACTCATCAAGAAAAGGACTTTCACACATTCACAGAGAAAGAACCTTCTGGACACACCCTCCCATGAAATATCTAAGCCACCACAGAATCTCAGCCCTACGTTACTACCACCCTCAATCCTCTCATACCAAAGTCAAAACCAACTACCTTGCTTTTTATCAATTATTATTATTATTTGTTTACTTGGGTCCATTTTATTAAATAAAAGTTTTCATTTTTATGCACCTTTTTAAAAAAAGTTGAATAATTTATGTATACGCTTGATCAAAGTTGTTGAATTTTCAACATTTTTTATAAAGAGTTGGCGAAACTAGATATAACTAAAAGGGGATTTTATCATACTTTAAATTTTTCTTTAAAGAGTAAGAAAATGAAATGAAAAAAAAAAAAAACTATATAAGGTGCAAGGCAGGGTTCGAGGTTCTGGAGTGTTCATGAGATCCTCTTTTGCTCTTCACCTTTCACTCCACGGAATCAAAAGCAAGTGCTGCTGAGTTCCGTGTCCCTATTCACAAACATGTAGAGCACCAAACCCAACTTGCCATCAAAGTTTAATAATATATTTATATTATATTTATATTATTTATACCATTTGCTTAACAGTAGTATTAATATTGCTGTTATTGTGTGTGATTTTGGTGTCTCTTTTTTAATGTTATGGTTGTACGGAGTTCGTGTGTTAGTTCAATTCGTCGACAAGAAACCTTGGTTTCATAATTGATTGGTTCTGTGGAGAGTTTTCTTTTGGTGTGTTTGATTTGTTGGTGGTGGTGGTGGTGAGAATAGCAATGGCTAATGAAGGAAACAAAAGCAATGACTTCTATACGATCTTGGGGTTGAACAAGGAGTGCACTGAATTGGAGCTAAAGAATGCATATAAGAAACTTGCAAAGGTTTGAATTCAACCCAAATGATTCTTTTTCTCTCCTCTGAACCATGTTTCTTAAATATTAGCCGTTGTGAATGATGTTTTGTTTTTTTTTGATGGGATAGAAATGGCACCCGGATCGTTGTTCAGCATCTGGGAATTCAGAGTTAGTGGAACAAGCTAAGAAGAAATTCCAGGAAATTGGGGAAGCCTATTCTGGTAATGCCCTCTACATGTTTCCACGATTGAACGTTGACCCATGATTGACTTGTTCATTTTCTCCTCAAAATTGAAGAAAAGTTGGAATTTTTGCTCTTGTTTGAAATTTCATTCCTTTGCTGTTCATTTGGTGTAAATGGTGTTTTTCCTCTGCGACAGTTTTATCTGACGCCAACAAAAGGCTAATGTACGACGTTGGTGTCTACGATAGTGATGACGACGAAAACGTAAGTCACCCACCTCATCTCATGCCATCTTCTACAGTAACCATGCCCTAAGTTCTGCCCATCCCTATGTTTCATTGCCTCGAATAGAAGCAATCTCAGTTTGACCCTCTTTTTTTCAAAGTAACCAATTTGGTTCTATTCTATCTTTTTTCAATTTTGTCACTCTCTGTGTTTAAGGGTAAATCTTGTTTTTCCATGCATTTATATTGTCAATGAGGGTTTCCAAATCAAAATAAGGAAGGAGAGTAAACAGTGTAGATTTGAGATTCAATCATCATACACTATTGAATTGTTAATAGGTGAGTGAAGATAATATGCATGAGATTTGAAGGGTGTGATTTTTCACTGAACGGTGGTGATTAGATTGTGTGGATGCATGAGTGTTATTGTTGTGCTGCAGTCTTGTCACGTTTCTGTTTTTTGCACCGTCCATGTTTTTTGTTTTCCTGATAAAAGGGGCATCTTCTTTGGGAGTAATAAGATGTATTATTATTCATTGGGATTGCCACAAACAAAGGCACAAGCTTTGTTACAAGTCAATTTGTGTGTGACAGATCACATGGGCATTTTGGTTATAGAATTCAGTGAGAGAGGGGAATAATTCATCGAATCGAGTTTGGTTTTGGTGGAGGGGACTGAATCTTGTTCGTGATCCGATAATTTTGTTGAGCTCATCAAACAATGAATTTCCTTTTGCAGGGTATGGGGGACTTTTTGGACGAAATGTTAACAATGATGAGTCAGACCAAATCAAATGTGAGTCATCATCATCTAGTTAGTGGGGTGTTGGGTCAGAAAGCTATGCTGTTTCAATGTTGTTTGTTTTATTATATATATATATATATTTTTTTTTGTTTGGTGGATAAAGCTAGACATATACACATAGTGTTTGTTTTTGTCAAATACTATGTAGTTTATAGTTTTTCTATTGTCATGAATGGACCAAGCCACCTTTTTTCTCCTTTTTGGACTTGAGACCTAACCAAATGCTATGAAAATCAGAAGGCTATTATTGAAGTTTCTTGCTGCTGCATACCAAAACAGCAAGTTTGGCTAAATTAGAATCATCAAAGTTCCCAATAACATGTTTTTCATTAGTAAAAGTTTGAAAAAAATTGAAAGCATGTAAAGGCTGGTGCTAGAAGCTTATTTGGGCAAGACAAATTGATGAATTTATATGTGAAATAACAGGAAAATGGAGAGGAGAGTTTTGAGGAGTTGCAACAGTTGTTTGAAGACATGTTTCAAGCTGATATAGGATTGGATGGAAGCCCTTCTCTTTCTTCTGCCAATTGCTCTAATTCATCATCTTACATGACTTACAGTGAAAGTTCTAGTTCAAATAAACGCAATTCCACTGAGATGAAATTTGGGAAGCCAGAGGATTCCTCTGTCTTTGACACCAGTTACCAGAATTTCTGTTTTGGGGTTAGTATATACTGCATTTTTCATATTTTTCATTTGATACATCATATATCATCCATGGCATACATATGAAAAATGAAGTTTTAGACTCAACAAGAATTTGCATGATCTGTTTGGAGTATTGGTTAAGGAAAAAGATAGTTTATTCAAGATGAATCTTTCATTGAGTCTTTTAATCAGAGGTGTCTTTTATGTTGTTCGTGTCCACAAGGTCGGTCATGTAAACTATCATTACCAATGAGTGACGACACAAAACAATGAAGTATGTGTGAGGTATGTGAAGATGGTAAGTGATTCCCTCTAGTTTTCTGCTTAATTTACCTCAGGTTTTTGGCTGGTAATTGTGAAAGTTCCAATTCATGTGCTGCATCATACATTACATTGCATAATATCTCTCATGCACTATGATGAGACTTAAACTGACATTGTATTTTCTTGATCCTGGTGTGAAGACAGGTGAACCTACACCAAGATATAGAGGAGGAAAAGGAGGGAATTCCAGAAGGAGGAGGTAGCAAGAGATTTAGAAATGGCAGAAAGGAAAAAATGTCCTATGAACATGACATGTTTAATCTGATAGCTACCAAGGAATTTGCAGAGTAATGAAGTTGTAGAATTCAAAATTTATGGGGGAAGAACATAGTTTATACAGAGTTAGTTCTAGTTCTAGTGCTAGTTCTAGGCCATTGTGAGTTCCTGCCATGCCATACAAAGACTATGGTAGAGTGGCACCTTCAATCTCTTGCCATTGTACACTTATGCTAGTAATTTAAATTGAAATCAGTTGAGGAATCATTTAAGCTTCCTCATTTCTGCAGATTGCCACTGTTTCATTTTCAGATATCTAGTTCAAAAGCATTTGTTTCAGTAATGAGACACAGTTCTTGATGATTTGAAAGGAATATTCTTCTTGTGTAGCATAAAGTAGACAAGGGAAAGAAAGGATAAGGAGGGTAACACAACAGAACAGAAACTTGTTCACTGTGATATTTGACCAATTGTCCAATTCACAGAAGTGGAATGAAAATGCAGCATTCTAAAGATATTTTGATCACATCATGAAAACATGTGGAACTAATGAAAAGATGAATTGAAGCAAAGAAAAATGGGAGGTGGTGGACATTAATTCTATAAATGGATTGGTCCTACAGCACGTGGAGAGAGACCCCACAATTAAATTTTCAATTAAAAAATAAAGCAGATATTCAGATAGACACTTCTAGTTCACTTTTGGGTTTGAAAGCGTTTTGGGACCCCAATGGCTTGCAAGTAGCCAAATATTTTAATTGCTTGAAGTGTAATTTGTGGGTCCTTAGAGGCACAATAATTGGTTGGCTTTTGTTGCACAAGTTGTGTAACTTGTGCTTCACATAGAAAATGGATGGGTGTGCATAGTTTCCAAATGTTTCAGCAAAAAGCGTAAACCATGGCGGCACCACAACTTCTAGTCTTCTCGTTCTCGTTCAGTGCTATTCGGTAGTTCTTACTCAACGCAATGTTCTGGATGTGTCCAATTAGGGTTTGAGGGAAGTTTTAATTTAAGAGAAAATACTCTTTTATTTCTTAATTGACATCTTAACATAAAATATCTTATATATTCATAGTATTAAATAGATTTAAAATATAATTCAATTTTACAAAATTGACTTATTTTATCTTTAGTCGATATAAGACTTTCAATAAAAAATTTTTAAAATGATATCGTTTGACATGTCTTGATGACAAATTCAGACATGTCTTGATGACAAATTTAAACAATTGATTATGATTGATTTATACAACAGTATATGAAGGTCATTATTGAAATATTCATGATTGAATAATGACCTTAATTAAGATAATAAATTTATCGACTTTTTTCTTTATTTAAATTTTTTAAATAGAAAATGTTACTAAATGTGTATTTTTTTTCTATATTTTTGTTCCGGTACACCCAACAAGTCTTACGTCGTTTAAGAGTTAAGGTCAAGCAAAGTTTAAATATTCTTATCTCCTACTAATGATGATTGCCAGAAGAATTTGGGTTGGAATCAGAATAACTTCCATTAATCCTAAAACAATTGAAATGTTGAATATATAATTATCATATTCATATGGTGATAGTTTTATGGGTTTCATCTGAAACAAGACTATTTTTGGTAAAATAGATTCATAGAAAAGAGCAAAAGAATGGCGAAAAGTTATGGCAGTGGAACACAGATTTAAGACCAACAATCGCACCTTACAAAAGAAAAACATATGTACGGACACATACCCAGAAAGAGTGGTTGATATTGTCATGGTCCCTTTGTGCATTCAGAAATAGACCCTTCACAAGACATTGCTTTAAATGTTTTTTTTTTTTTTTCTTTCTTTTCAATTACAACTTGTGTGCACATGTCACTCATATTCAGACTAAGATATCATAATAATGATTTTTTGTTCAAGTTGGGTTCTAAGCACTTGATGATACAGTTTTGATATAAAAATGTGAATGTGTGATTAATTATTCACTTCTCTCATGTTTATCTATCATTAAATAATCTCTTCAGATTTGATTAAGCATATCCGTGTTTATAAATTTTTAACACCTAAGACAATTTTAAAAAAGGTAGTGTGCCAAAATTTAACATCACAATTTAACATCTTCAAAATAATTTTAAGTCAAAATCGTAATATTGCTTTATTTTTCAAATTCAAGAAATCCAAAAGTTACCTCTGTTATATATTTTACATGACTATTATATAAAATTACATTTCGTTGAAAATTTTATAAGATATATTTGATTATTAACTAACTTTCTTAAAAATTGTATATTTATAAAAGGTTGATATCAATTAGTTAATAGGATTATATTCAACTACTATAAAACAAAAATCGCAAATATTTTGTTTAATATATTGAATGTTTATTCAAGAGTTGCATTTTTAATCTTTAAGAAATTAAAAACTTGCAGCTGTGGTTCAATTGGGCTCAAAAGTTAAGGTTTCTTTTCCTGCACTCCCATTATTACTAATTGCACTATATACTAACAGAAAAATAAAACTGAAATACCGTATTTATCACACCACACCACACCATCATTGCTGACGTGGCCGCCACAGCAAAGGAAGAATAAGAGAGAAGTAATGCTTTTGTGGAAAAAAAATCTTATTTCAAAAATTTCATTTTAAAACGTTTGTTATTATAGAAAGCTTATTTATTGAAAAATAATTCTGAAAAGTGTCACATATTTTTAAAAGCTTGTTCTAAAAATTTTTTTAATTTTTTTTATGTAAAATTTATTTTGAAATACACTTCAGATGTTTCGAAAAAACTTGTTTCAGAAATTTCTACCAGAAATCCTATTCCAATAACAATGTTTTACTAATTTTGGAAAGCTGACTTTGGAAGATTTCCATAACAGACAATCCAGGAGTCGCCTCATAAAAGGTAAAATAGTCATTTAAAATTATATGGGGTGCAGCCAGAGTTTATGGAGGTGCAGGAAGAAAAGGCTGACATTGGACGTCTAAAACCCACATAAACCTTACGATAACCCATTCAAAATGAAGGGATTCCTATTTCTATCTGCACCCCTGTGTTACTTTTACCCTGCACGCTTTTTCCTTTTGACTTATAACATCTGAGATGTTTTTAATATTAATTAAAAGTTAAAGAAAGAAATATTGAAATAAATTTTAGACAACTTAAAACAAGGTACACTGAAAGAAAGTAAAATTTTACAATATATATTTTTTATTATGTATATGTGTAATTAGTAAACGATGACTTCGGTTTCAATAGAAGTCAATTTTATCTGAATCAATCAATACCTACAATCAAAATGATTAATTATTTGATTCATTTCTTTCTAATGAGAATAGATTAACCAATTTTAAATACTTTAAAAAAAAGTATTTGGCAACTTCACTCACTCTTCTTAATATAATACCTTTACAATCCTCCAATAATTTTGGATGACAAAAGCGATTAATAATATAATACCAATTATAATAATGATTTGAAATGTACAAAATTAGGCAGAGCCAACATAGCAACGGCTATGTAATTAGATGGCTGAAAACAAACCCTAATTAACCGGAGCTAAGTTTACACACACACACACCTGTCAATAATTAATCAACTAATTAGTTAATTAATTAAATCAATTAAACCTGTTAACCCAACCTTCCATTTCTCATTATAAGTACCTCTCATTCTTGCCAAAATCAAACAAAAAAGAAAAATTATATATAAAAAAAAATTCTTTGTTTCTTCTTTTTTGTTTTTTCTCTCTGTCGTTTCGTTCCCTTCATCTTTGATCTCCGTGTTGAAGTTGCAGCATCAATATTCGTGAGAAAAAGAAGAAGATATAGTATATAAAGATGGGTTTTCTCCACAAGCTTTGGGACGAAACGTTGGCGGGTCCCACACCCGAAACGGGTCTGGGCAAGCTCCGAAAGTTTAACACCTCATCGGCCGGCGGCCCAACGGTGGCGGAGGATGTTCCGATCAGCCGCAGCATCACCATCATTCGGACTCACTCTGCTTTGGGAAGCACCTCAACCTCTTCTCCTGCCTCTCCTTCTTCTGTGCCTGACACCCCTTGCACCCCCTTCTCTCGTTCGTAACACCTCTCTCTATAAAGCACTGAACTTTGAGACCAACGAACACAAATTGTTCAATTTTATTTTTTTCGATTAAATCGACCGGTTTTTAAGAATGTTACGTTTAACCATTGCAGCGGAGACGCCGGGCGGTGGTGTCAAGAGATTCACGAGGAGAAAATCGTCAACGGTGGAGGGTGCTGCAAATAGAAGTCCGACAATTTACGATTGGTTCTCTGGTTTCTGTTTTGCCCTTAATATCTACGACCTTTTACAGATATGCCCCTTTGCATTTACGTGCATGTTTTGTTGTGTAAAAGTTTTCTTATTATTTTTGTTTCTGTGCTTTGTTTAGGGTGATTATGAGCGCTTTGGATCGCTACTGAGAGTGGAAATGAGATGTTTTGCTTTTGAATTGACTTGAATATCATCCCGCAGAGGCAGAGAGGGATTACGTTTTCTGTACATACAGCAACACTTATTTCAATTTCCAAAGGGAATCATGTTATATTATGCATTGCACCCTATTATTATGTACACATTATATGGTATAAAGTATATGAATACATGAGTACTACCTATTAATAAAATGGCTCAGGTGATTTGCAGGGTCTATCTTCAAGATTGAGTCAATGCTTCATGGGATTCCAAGGTTGTGAAAGAGTAGAAAACCAGCTTTTGTATATATGCTTTTTTGTTTTTCTTCTTCTTTTGAGTGTAAATATGACTTCTGTACTCTCATATCTCTGTTGTGAATTCAATGAAGCTTGAAAATAGTTATTGTATATAAATATATGTTTCTGGTGCTTAGTAACGTATCTTCATACATACATAATCCAAAGGTTGAACATGTGTCAGCTATTAACTTAAATAGATGATTAAGGACTAAAAGAGCAATTATTATTTGAGGAAATTAAGAGGTAAATGCTAGGATGACACTTCCTTAGAAACTAAGCATTCTATATCAATTTTTTGTCAAAATCTGAAAGGACAAGTTATGGTTTGACCCCAGCTTGGTTTAGGTTGAAGCAGTCTTCACCTTCTCGATCAGATCAGCAGCATCTTGGACGGTGGAGATGTTCTCAGCTCCACCTTCTCCTATAGAAATGTCAAACTTTTCTTCCAAAGCCATCATGATTTCAACCTGTTTAAATTTAGGCATATCAGAACATATGTAAGATTAATACTTGTTTATCTTCTATCATGTAAGATATACAACTGAAAAAACAGTGCTAGAATTTGAGGCCTCACTGTGTCAAGAGAATCAGCACCCAACTCTGAAAATTTAGTTTTCGGAGTCACTGTGGTTTCATCAATAGAAAGTTGCTTCGCAATTGTGCATTGCACAATTTGCAGAGTTTCTGGTTGAGCCTTCAGCCAGTAAATGGAACAACACATAAGAGAATCATAACAAAACAATAGACTTATGAGAAAAAGTATTTATCATGAGAAAATGGGAGAAAGAAATTATTACAACAGAGCAAGAGATTGTAGTATTAATGCCAGCAGAGCGTGTAAATGTAACTTTTGTTGCCTTTTTCAACTGGACTTTGTTTACTTGTTCTAGCCCTATAAATACAGAGCTTCCCTGCATAAGAAAACAAATTTACACATTTCATGAAAAGCAATCATGTTTAAGTTGAAAAGAATCACTACAGACAACAAAACTCTCCCTCTGATAGAATATTAGCACAATTAAGGACTTGAATTTTAGATTACTGGTTAAGTTAGAACAATTTTGAGTTAGTTAATCCATGCGTCTGCTACTTAAACAACTGGTACAAGATACAAACTTATTTTGATGAAGAAAATGGTGTCTGTCATACCATTGTGGACACTTTCTTCATTTGGTGAGTGGTTGTTGCTCTGACCCCAGAATTGAAGGAGAGGGTAGCCAATGAAGTTGAAGAAAAGGATAGAATAGAAGCCATGACTTATTTTGGGAAGTGCTCAACCAGAAAAATAGAACTCTTAAGAGGCAAGAACTTTATTGACTATATGGTTGATGCCATTGAAAATATAATATATATATATATATATATATATATATATATATATATATGTATATATAACGATTTAGCTCAAACAGCTAATAGGTTATGAGTTAGAATCGATGATTCAAAAAATCATTCTGAGGAGTCATAAATTGGGCGGAGTGCACCAGAAAATGTGTCTTTTTTACATTTGAGGTATTGATTATTGAATGAGCCATTCTATGGCATAATGCAAATATATACAAAAAGACAAAGACACTTCCTATATTGATGTTTCATGGTGCATGTCGCTCATCCTAATTTTTGTCTGCATTACAACTGATGAACACAAAGTCAATGAGACAAGACAATGCATACCTTTGTCATTGTGTTTTATTTTAGGTCTTTATCATCCCAAAGCCACAATAATCCAAATTAAAGAGTCAAGTTTGATGAAGTTATTTAGGGGATAGAAATACTTTGACATTTTCTTTTTTTTAGAAATGCTAATAAATTATTTTTTTAATAAATATTTTATTAACTAAAGTTTAAAAATTGTAAATTTACAAAGTTAAAACACTGTAATGTTTTTTTTTTTCAATTTAAGTTATCAAATGAATTCGTTTTAATTTTCTATAACTAAAAATATAGCTAAATTTAAATGTTAACACGCGGCAAGATTGATAAGGTAATAACTTTAAGAAAAGGTTGATAAGGTAATAACTTTAAGAAAAGGAATGATATTTTAATTACTAAATTTTTATAATTTTTTTATATAATAATATGAATTGTCATTTTTTAAGTGATTTTAAAATATTGAAAATGAAAAAATGGAAAATTACTTAAAAAATAACACCTAAAATTATAAGAAAAAATTGTTAAAATTTAATAATAAAAAAATCATTATCATTTTTGATAAATTGGTCAAATTCCAAAAGTAACCCATCGTAAGCCATCCCATCAATAAATAACCTCTGCAATTTATTTTTCAATCCATAACTAGTTGACTATTTGTTAAATAATACAAATTTAATTTAAAAAAACACCCTTTTCAAATATAAAGAAATAATTAATGTAAGATTACCTACTATTATAATTTTTGTATAATTGTAATAACTATCAGTGAAACTAAGTTATAAGAGTGATTGACTCTGCATTTTCATAAATAGGTGGATCACATAAGTAAATATCAAATATTAATATTTTAAGTAGGCTCATAGACGTAATAAAAGATATATAGAAAATACGTGGTATATATAAAGTTAAAATGGTTATGGAAGTCTGAAAACATCATGTATTTATATTATCTCTTGTTCCTGTCTCAATACATAATTGTTATAATCTCAAACTATAACATAAAAAATAAGGATAAATTAATAATACAAAAGTTTTATCATAACAATGAAAAATTAAGTGAAGTAATTTTTTTTAACTTTTTTATAAAATTAAAAATACTAACATGAATATGGTTGTAGTTTTAGTGAGTATGACATTACAAAATAATGTTTTAAACTAAGTTATAGCATGAATATGACATTGATTTTTAAAACATTACAAAGTAATTCATAAAAGCTTTATCATAGCAATTAAAAATTAAGTAAAGTAATGTTTCTTTTACTCTTATTACAAAGTTAAATACTAACATGACCTATCTTAAATTTATTTCTTCTTAATTTTTAATTTGTCTATTTTTAAAATACGTGTATTAATTATGATAACGGTAAATTAACATCTAACTTCAGTTTGTAAGTTTTTAAAATAACTCCTTTCACTTAATATAATGAGTACAGTGCAAAATTTGTAACATCTTACAAACTAAAAATATTAATTGTCTAGAGTGTTTCAAAAGATGAAAAGTTGTCTACATACATTCATCCAAAAATCTAGAAATTTAAAATATATACTTCCAATTATATTTCTCTCATCCACTACCATATTATTTTATATTTATTAGTGTTACATGTTGAAAAAATAATAATAATACTTTAGGTATTAATATTAATATTAATAATTTAATATAATTAATATTAATTAAAATTTTTTACGATGATAAAAAATAATAAAATCATAGTTATAAAAATAAATATAAATAAAGCTTATAAAATTAAATATTAAATATATTTTTATTCCTTAAATTTCAATAAAAGTTAGAATTAGTTTCTTTTCAAAATTTTGGTCCAATTTAATTTTTTAAGTTCAGAAATGTGTGACCCTCTTAACAAAATTTTGTTAACTTTATTTAACATTTTAAATGTGTTTCATAATAACATTTTAGTTTTTTATATCATTTAACACATTTTTGTCTCAATATTAACTGAAAAATCCATATAAAATGTTAAATAAACTTTGTTAAATGAATGAAATATACACATTTTTAAAAATTGAGATTATTTTAGTATAAAGTTGTGAAGATGAACTAATACTAATTTTCATTAAAAGTTGAAAAAAAAAATATATTTAATCCAAAATTATCAATAATTTTTATAATTTTTTACTTATTTTTAGGTAGTTTTTTAATTAAAAAAAATTAATTCAAAAAAATAGTTAAATTTGAAACAAACAGTTCAATTAAGGACATATTAATAAAATATTTATTTTAATTCAAAAAATATTGAAAAGATAAAATTAAAAATATATAATAATATAGATAATCCTCTCTTACTAATAATAATTCCGGTACTTGGAGTTAATATTAATAATACTACTGATAATAACACTAGTTCCAGCGCCTATCATATTAGTATTAATAATACTATCACAGGTACAATACTTAAAGCAGTTATAAATGTGTTGGCTGCGACACTCTGTACATGCTCTGCAAAGGTGTTCTTTCCAAACCATTAACTTTTATTTCTTTTCATTAAAAGTGAGTTTTTTTTTTGTCTATACTAAAATGTAAAACACAGTTTTTTTTTTTTTAATATCTTTCCTTTATGTAATCTCAACATTTATCTACAAATTTAATTGCTTATAAAATGATTAGACATTTAATATGAATATGTATGATATTTTTATGATGCAGATCTGACATGCAGCTTAACCTAATGCACAATCCCTGTGGGATTCTGGTGTTGGGAAACAAGTAATGAACGGTGAAGCTTTGTCCCAAAGTGCCCTTAATTGTAGGTCACCACTGTACCTATTCACAGATCATCATCTCGTTATATATTTTTCCTTTACTACTTCATAAAAAATAAAATAAATGAAAACAGAATTGTGTTGAATAAAAATATAAGGATAATATAGAATCCCGTGAAATTGGCGAGCATCCGTACAGGGGAATGGGAAACAAATTCACTGAAATTACTCTGAAATTAAATTAACGAGTTTAGCCCAGGTTGTTGAATAATGTGAATAAAAGTGAAAACATGACACTGCACTGCACTGCACTCTATACTTAGGCACACCAAGAAATTACTTAATCAGAAACAAGATGACGTCACGCCTATAAACAAGGGAAACAAAAGCAACATTAAAAGCTGTTACACTTACCCTTGCCCCATCTTTTGCTTCAACCAGTTAAAAATTTTATTCCCCTTCTTGTCCTTCTTCTTTCTGGAACTGAATTTGATTATTAAGCAATGATTTACAGGAAACGAAGAGGGTAAAATGGGTATATCGGCGGAAGAGAGTTAGAGTTGTGTTTATCGTCAAACTCGTGAAGAAGTGACACCAGACGATAACAGAGAAGGTCCACCAACTCAGCCGGTGACGGAGTTTCGTGCACGTCCAATTCAATTCCGCCACGTCACCAACTCTTCCTCTGCTCTCTACCACGTGTCGACGGTCACCGTCAACTCACTCTCTTCCGTCAACCAAACCCCAAAAAAGGTTCCAAACCAAATTTCACCCGAATTTCTTTTAAATAAATGAAAATAAAAACGAACAAGGCACGAAAAGGCGTCGATATATTCTCGCCGGCCAAAATTCAATTAAATTAAAATAAATTAAAACCCTAGCTACGGTTTTTTTTTTTTTCTCTTTCTCCGTCTCTTTCTAACTTCGCTTTCTCTCTCTACGGTAGATCGGCGGCGAGGAGGATATGGACGACGAGGAAGAGATCCAGTCGCATCCGTCGCCGGCGAGCGGATCCCCGGTGTCTTCTCCGCGGGCGAACGGACGGATAACGGTAACGGTCGCGGCGCCAGCGCCGGCAAACAGTTTGGCATTAGCGCTTCCAATTCAGCAGCCGGTGAAGGGGAACGGTGGCGGAGGAGGAGGCGGCGGTGGAGGGAGGGAGGATTGCTGGAGCGAAGGCGCGACGGCGGTACTGATCGACGCGTGGGGAGAGAGGTATCTGGAACTGAGCAGAGGAAATCTGAAACAGAAGCACTGGAAGGAGGTGGCGGATATCGTGAGCGGCAGAGAGGATTACACGAAGGCGCCGAAGACAGATATTCAGTGCAAAAACCGGATCGACACCGTAAAGAAGAAGTACAAATCGGAGAAGGCTAAGATCGCCGCCGGCGCCACCAGCAAGTGGCCGTTCTTCGACCGTTTGGACAAATTAATCGGTCCGAGCGCCAAGATCCCCGGCGCCGGAGGCTCCTCCGGTGCCGTCGGCACCAGCGCTGCCGGCAACAGTATTTTACAGTCGCAGAAAGTGCCGTTAGGGATTCCGGTCGGCGTTCGCGACGTCGTGAATCAGTATCACCGTCCTCAAAGGCCGGCGCAGCAACAACAACCGCAGCCGGTTCCGTTGAAGAACCAGAAGATTCAGTTCCGGCGCCGCGGTCCGCCGTTGGAATCAGATTCGGACGAGCGTGGCGCGTCGTCGCCAGCTTCGAGCGACAGTTTCCCCCCGGAGAGTTTCGAGCGGAAGAGGCCGCGGGTGATGAGTTCGAACGCAGGGAAAGGAAGCGAAGGAAGACGGAGGGCGAAGGGTTGGGGAAGCGCGGTGAGGGAACTGACGCAGGCGATTCTGAAATTTGGCGAGGCTTATGAACACGCGGAGAGCTCGAAGCTGCAGCAGGTGGTGGAGATGGAGAAGCAGAGGATGAAGTTCGCGAAGGATTTGGAGTTGCAGAGGATGCAGTTTTTCATGAAGACACAACTGGAGATTTCGCAACTCAAGCTTGGAAGAAAAGGTGCTAACCCTAGCAACAATCACCATAGCACCACCACCATCAATAACAATAACAACAATCATAACAATAATAGTGATAGTGAGTGAATGTGAGAATGAGTGAGGGATAATTAGGTTAAGCTTAAAGTTAAGGTTAAGGTTAGAATTGAATTGCATTAGCCTGTGGTGTATGAGTTTAGTTTTTATTATTATTTATCCCTTAATTGTTACAGTTAACTTAAGCGGATTGCTGCACCCTAAAACAGAGCAAGAAAAATTGCAGGAGTATGTGCTGAGTAGTGAATAATCTAATAATCTCTTTGCAGCAGGATGTATCAGTTCTCATAATGTGTAACACCGTTCTGGGTTATATTAGTATCAGGCATCATATCATCATTCATTATTCGTAGTTCTAGCATCAACTATTGTTTGTACATACTGGATATGCAACCTCATGGATACCAATTTAGTGCATTTTTAATTTCCTGCAATAGCTTGAACTTTATTATTAGATGAATTCCTGAGCTGTTTCTGTTCTTCCCTGGAGACACTGATATATCTATTAGGTTGATCGATCACCATCTGAAGAGACGTTTCTTTAAAAAGTCTATAGCACACAGACATTATCTGCCTTATCAAATGAGTGCACAGCAGACATCTTTTACAATGATGGAGTTTGTCTAATTTAAAGTGAGACACCACTTTAAAATGCACTTTATAAAAACATAAAGTTCGAATTGTTTAAGATATAGTAAATAAATGAAGTTGTTAAGATGTGAGTTATAAAACAATTTCTATTGATACTTTTTTTGTAAACAAAAGGTTATAAATTTACTCGAGTTCAAATCCCTTTTCTTCAATTTATTTTGTTGTTGAAACTGTGTTGCTCCTATACACAGTGCATTGAAGAAGTGATTATGGTCTCAGACATGACCTTGAAATTCAACACGGCACTAACAGATTCTTACAACTTAAGTCTTACAATCATATCATATCAGTTCCTCGAAGTGCCCAGTATATTATATTTAACCATAAGTGCTTATATCTAGAGAAATGCTGAATGTTAGGTAGATCGAAATTGTACTACTGAATCGGTCTGCAATCAATTGACTAAAAAATAAGTAAAAAAAAATGTTCAAATGACTCGAGTTCAAATAATGATATCATTAAAGCTCATATTTAAAGCATTGGATTCTGGTGGGTTCATAAGACCAACAAACAAAAAAGATAACATGTTTGGTGAAGTTTTAGTTGTTTTCCATTGCTATTTACAGAACAAAATGTAGGCACTGATTGCCACTTCCCTCGTATATTAAAAATAGAGAGAGAGAGAGAGAGAGAGGTACTTGATAGAGTCTATATTTAAGATTGATTTCCTCTCTGACAGCATTTCTGCATACTGGTTTTTGATTACCTTGGCTGAGAGTGTATGGTTTTTGATTGAGTAGATAAATTCAAATAACTTGTCTTGGTCAAGTACTTTGTTGTATAAAATCCTTCAAGTCTTTATCAATGATGCAAGTTTCAATATCTGTCTCCAAATAAAGTACATCTTCGTATCTATCCGCATATAAGGAACACAGATAACTTAACAACATCAAATTAAATTATGCACTTCCTTTATATTCTTCTTTGATCTTTGAAAATTGGAGTCAATTTTAAAAGTTTCAACTTTTATGTTACTAAAGTAAAACTGTATTTCTAATTGAAAAAAAAAAATTCTTTTCTCACACCTCAAATTAAAAGAGAAGTGTCTTTTAGTTTGACTACTAAATTTTAATAACTTTCTCTTATCATTTTTAAATAGTTTTAAAATATTAAAAATAAAAAAACAAAAGAACAAAAACTACTTGAAAGATGTACCTTAAAATTATAAGAAAAAATTGTCAAAATTTAATAATAAAAAATATTTTTCCTTATTATTGAAATAGCAAGTCACATAATTTGTAGCACAGTGCTCATGACAAAGTGAGCAACTTGATACGCCACAATCTGGATCCAAATAAATTTCATTCCAAGCTCTCAACTTTATTGAGATAATATCCTTACAGTTAATTAATTATTATATTTAATACATTATTCATTTGAAAATTAAAATCACCTCAAAAAGAAAATAAGATAACTAAAACTTTACTATTATTTTTTTTTATAAAAATCAAAGTCGGTTTATTTTGCTTCGTTAAAAACAATATTTAAGATCAGATGGCACAAGCATCTTATTGATAGAATTGGTACGTTACTTTTTTTAGCATTTAGCGTGATTATATATCTTCTAATACTTTAATAGGACAAAATTGATATAATTTACAAAGTTTTTTAGAACTTAATATAGTTATATATTTAAAATCGAACGAAAAAAAAATAATACTGATTTAAACTGAAATAGGAGCCCATTTAGAAAGAATAATACTTCAATATTATCTGTATTGATAGGATAAAACGCATATAGAACAACCTAAGTCTTATATTTCATCCTCAACCTATTGATTTCTAAAATTTATAATGGTTCCAGTTTTACTCCCTCAAATTTAAAAAATAAATATTTTAATTCCCAAACATTAAATTTGAAAATTTTTTTAAAAAAAGTTTTAAAGCTGTAGGATTCAAAATTTAAAGTTTTGGATTCAAGTTTTAGGGTTTAAAACTGCTTAAATTTTGAATTTAACGTTTATAAACTACAATTTAAAAAAAAATGCGAGACTAACAAAGTCATTTTCAATTTTAGAGAAAAAAAAAAGAGAACTACCTTAAATTTCAAAGATAAAAACATAATTAAACATTATCTACTTATCAGGTTTTATTTTAATGAGAAACACATTACATATCAATATTAAATATCCTAACATAAAGGCCAATTATTATGACTATTGTGAAGAAACCAAAACAGTCACAAACATTCATGTGAGGTTTAACTAGTAAATTAGTTAATTTTTTGTAGATCTTTTATGTATTTTGGTTTTTATAATTGTTTTTTATTTTTATAAGAGATTCAATATAATTTTTTGTTAAATTGACGGTAACATCATTTAAAAATATAATCATTTAAAAATAAAAATTTAGATTTGTCATGTTATTTTCTATTTTATAATATTTGATTTTGATAGTGACCCTTTTAATTAAAATTGATTCAGATTTTGATATATGATACTTCGGAAAAATCTTATTTATCAATTTGTTGAGAGAATCATATTGAGTTTTTTTATTTCTTTTACAAAAAATAAAAGCTTGGTTGAGTCCTTTTAAAAAAAGAAAAATTTAATTGAATAAATAAAAAAAATTAAAATAAATCAAAATTCTAAATATACAAAATAAATTACTAATTAAACTTTTTTCTAAAATATAATTAACAACACCGATTGTGAATGAAAATTCATTTTAATAGATTTTCATCATTGAATTAGCAATCCATCTATAACATTAAAATAAGTTTTAATTTCCATAAGTTATGACGAGAAGGTAAAAGTGCAAGAGTTTGAATTCTGAAATAATGGTTATGTGTAAATTTTTTATTTTTGAAAATTATTGAAATTAGTAGTTTTGAGAGAGAAGTGAGTAATATATTTTCCAAAAATGTTATGAGTTTGAGTTTATTAGTGAAGAAAAATGGTGGTCCCAAATAGGAAAGTAGTTACTATTGGTGGAATAACACCATCACTATCACACTCTTCTTTTCCTTTTTTTCTACCCAATACTTCTGCTTAATTAATTTCTTCTTCTATAAAACCTACTTCCATACAATTATAAAAACTATTAATGAAGATTAATTATTAATAATAATAAGCTGTACTTAATTTCCAAAAAAAGTTAAAATATGTAATATGTTGATTTTTAAAATAAGAAGAGTTTTTTAAAATAATAAATAAAGATAAAAGTAGAAATATGAATTATAAATATAAAAAATATATCTCTTTATATATTGTTACATATAACTATTTATTAGAATGAAACCGTGAGAATATTTTTCAGATGATTTTCTAAAAAAATTGATGAAGACTTTTTTTTATCAGTAACTTATTTATTTGATAATTTGAATATAAAATTACTAAAGATAGGAAAAAACAGACCCATTAACACTGTCATTAATTTCAGATTCCTATTTATTTTTCAAATTAAAAAAAAAAATTCTTATCGCAAATATGTTTTTGGGGAGGTTTAGTCGATAAATTTTTTTAATTTTAACAAAGATTAATATGCAGTAATATTAACACGATAAAGATAGTTAGAAAATAACTTCATTATCATAATAACCTAAGTAAAAAACACGTGTTTCTGTATAGAGAATGACAAGAAAAAAAAACTAGTAAAATAGAATAAGTTATATACTATTTCTTTATTTACATTGCACATATAAACTAATTTTAATTCACTAAAAATTTTGTTTTATTTTGATTTTCTTTTCTTTTGAAAAAGCAACTAAATTTGAAATAATAGTATTCTTAAACGACTTCAAGAGAAACAAAATTAAATACCTTTCATAGGCAAATAAACTTTATGCAATATAAGAAGTATCTTTTATCTTAATTGTTTTGAAATATAAATATTTTGTTTATTTCTCACTCTAAAATAAAGTTTCCTCCTGATCTTGTTAAAAGTAAAATTTGTCTTATCTCTAATCGATGTGAAACTTCCAATAGATCTTATTTTTTAAAAATGTTTGAAGATCAAATAAAGAAGATTCATTTAAATCGTTATACCTTAACTTGTATACCAAAAGAAAATACAAAAAATAAATAAATTTTATATGATTTATATATTTCTTTTAACTCACTTTTATACTGTCTAAATATATTTTTCTTGAACTTTGTCTATTACTCAATTTTCTTTCATTCACATTGATCCTTTGTATTCATCTTCCTCATTCTTGTTTTGTTTTATATAGTAAATTGTTCCCTTCTACCTTGTATCTTGTAATAGTAACAAATGAATGACAAGTATTGGTGATGGAATCCCCACATGGTGGCTTCTAGGGTTTGTGATTTACAATTATTGGGTACCTTTCATTCAACTTCAACTTTCCTATGAAATTTATGATTTCAATTTGGTGACAAAAATTAAGATGAAACTCGTTGCCTTGTGATTGGGGACACAAATTCGTTACAAAACCAAATCAATAAGACAAAATTACATGCCACTTATTCTCCAATCCACAATTTCGGTTTTCAATTTTCAATTTCCCAATTTTCTTTAGAGATAAGTGTTGCTTAAGAAATGTCCCTTTCTCAATTCAATCTTCAAATACAAGTAATTTTTTTTTAGTATAATGTTTTTTTTTCCACCATACCACAAACTTATAACACACATCATTTCGAAATTATACACATCAAATCAAACACTTTGACCATAATTTGAAACCAAGAAATTATTAAGTCATGCTTAATGTTTCAACCGTGATTTACGTACACGATTCATTATAATGAATGTTAGACATAGTTTTAATTATTTGATAATTAACATGAAAAATGTGATGAGTTAACAAATTTCAAATATGCAATATGCAAGCTCACCAATGGTGGGTTCGAATGGAAATTATAATAAGTCATTAATAATATATTTTTTTTCTTTTCAACTACTTTTTTAGGCCCTCAAAATACGACTTTGGTTTATTACGATTTTTATTATTATTTACAGGCTGGTTTGGTTATGTTATTTGACAAATCAATAAATTATTTTTAAATTTAAGTGAAAAATTGAAAAGTTTTTTAATTTAAAGCTGATTTTTGTTGCAAAGTATTTAAATTTAAATAGTAAAAGTACTATTTTAATGTTCACGTATATGGTTGGACCAGAAGAGAAGAAGAGAATGTGAAATGGAAAATACCAGTAAATTTTGAAAACGACAAAATTATCAAATAGTTAGGAAACACTAGGGATGTCAAAAAAATCCGTACCTACGGGTATCCGTGGATAAAACCCGCAACAGGTAGGAAATGGATATTAAAGATGGATACCCGTTATCCGCGGGTATGAGTATTTTTGATACCCGCATGTTAACGGGGCGGGTACGGGTATCATAGTATCCTTACCCGTGGATACCCGTACCCGCTAAACTTTACCTTATATATATATATATATATATATATATTAGTAAACAACATTATGAGTCTTCATCCAATAATGGTGGTCAGATTCTTACCCCATAAATGAGTAAATTACTTCCATATATTGTGGAGGTATTGATGTGTTATGGACCAACATGGAAGGTAATAAAATTAACATTTTTACTTAGATATTTTAATTACGTGATTGTTAGAAATTTTTACTGAACTTCTTATGTTTTAAGGCTCTTCTAGATTAAAATTGGACAACATGAAACTTTATACAATGTTACAAGAGGTGGACATTGATGAAGTTAGTAATTTCTTTAATATTTTATTCAAAAATAAACTACAATATAAATTGGTAGTGATTTTTTATTTGTTTGTTTTTCAAGAATCAATCGGAAAAATGGGACTTGTTGATCTAAGCACTAATTATGGTTAAATATTTATTTTTTAAAATATTTTTGTAAATACCGCGGATACCCGTGGATACCCGCGGATACGAAAAAAATAGACAGGTACCCGCATAACGGATACCCGACGGATATGGATATAAGTATGGGACAAATATTTATACAGCGGGTAGGGTACGGGGGAGCTACTACCCGTACCATATTCGCCCCGTTGACATCCCTAGAAAACACACTTGATTTGATTGGTGGAATAAAAAAATGTTTCTTTCTTTGATTGTTTCTGCGAGTTAATCTCAAATAAAAAGATTAATTACGCGTATTAGAAAAAGACCCTGCTGATTATTTTACACTTCAATGAATATTATAAATTATAAATATTATTTTTTTAATAAGCATATTGACTCAGTAGGGATAATAAGTTTTCTCCAAACTTAATTTACTTCGCTAACAAACATTTAATCTCAATTTAAATATAACTGTACAATGAGTGTTCGTAATTATTATTATTATTATTATGTTGTAAAGACTTTGAAGCAATACAATACAACAGTGTATGTACACTAGTGTTGACCACGGATTAATAAAAAATGACGAAAATGTCCCTTTTGTCCAATACAATAGATGCGTCAATTTCAAATACCCCAATCATAGACACAATAAAGTAATCAAAGGGTGAAAATGAAACACTGCATGCCACGAAATTTGAAAAACCATTATAATTGTATTTATTATAAGTCAGTGAATGACAAAAAAACATGGGAAATGAAACCTGGTTAATGTTTTTCTTGCCCAATGATTCGGTTTTTAAATTTTTAATTTTTAATTTTTGGGTACAATCACGTTTTGAAAGTTAACCACCATTTGTTGAATGAAGAACAATTTATCTGAAAGTAAAAGGTTCGGTCACGTTGGAGTCTGCCGCAGTCAATCATCACCGTTATTAACCACTGCGCAGTGTTTTTTTTTTTTTTTTTTTTTTTTTGAGTTGAATCCTTGTTATCTGCTAATTAATGAGCGTTTTACAAAGTGCAAATGTGACAAGTTTTTGTTTTTTTGTTTTTGTCTGAACATTGTCATTCTCTGTTTCTACTGAGAGAGAGGGACGGTGTGGAGAGAGAAAGTAGAGGGGATTTGAAATGAAGGATGAGTAAAGCAAAAACCATCTTTTTCATTGTGGGGTTTTCGTAAAACTTAAATTTAAAAAACAAAAAAAAAGGAGAAAGAAAATGAGAGAAGAGAAAGAAAAAGAAAGAGGCTCATTTCCTCCACAGTGAGACACAAAAAGGGAAGAACAAGAAGAAGAGAGAAAGAAGAACATAAAAGACAAAGGAGCCAAATGCTGGTACCCTTTTGAACTCTAAATTGGAGGATCGGGTCACGCAATCGAAGATCTCGGACCTCCGTATCTGCACTTCACGTTCAATTCCACGCCCCTTCCACATTTCACTCCAAAATTTCAATGTAAAAAACTCATTAGGGTTTGTTCATTTTTGTTTTCCATTTTGCAGCATGGGTGTTTGTTTGTGTGTAACCCTGATAATGCTTGCTTGACTCCCTGTTGTTTATTTGATTATTGTGTTTTTTTAGTAAGTTTTTGGGTTTAGCTTGGTTGGTATTGGATTTTGGGTTTATTTGGTATCGATGCAACTTTAGTCAAGTTCAGTCTTTTGCTGAATCAGATCTATTTCCAATAGTTTCTGAGGCAAATTTGGGTTTCTGTTCTGTTGCAAAAGCTTGAACTTTGAGTCATGGGTTGGGATCTATGGGGTGGAATGGTTCTGTTGAGGGTTGCAACAAGTAGGATTTACCTTAACTGCATCTGGGTTGTGACTTGATTCTGTTCAATTTCGAACTTGGTAGAGAATGTAGATTTGTAATGTAATGCAAATAGGGAAATGACTCACTCAACGTACTTGTTCGTCTGACGCGGAATTCTGCAAGAGTTCTCTTCCTTTTTCTTTTTTTTAACCATGCTTCTGCAGAATCTACATTTTGATTTTGGGATTTCTCGTGTGTAGTGTTGTTGATGATGGTTGGTTCCAAATGGAAACGATGGTTAAGATTGCATTTGCTTGCGTGAAATGATCCGAAGAGTGACCGAGAGTAGTGCTACCTTCAATATAGGAAAATGAAGTCTGATACGCTTCTTGATTATGCGGTATTCCAATTGTCTCCAAGGCGTTCAAGGTGCGGGCAACCTTTTCCATGGAATTTTCTTGTTAATGTGATGTGCTTTTCTTATCAGAGTTTGTAATCGTGTTTCTTTGTTTTTCTTTCTATCATTGGACAGATGTGAGTTGCTGGTTTCAAGTGATGGAAACACTGAGAAACTGGCATCAGGATTGGTGAAGCCATTCTTGACCAATTTAAAGGTTGCAGAAGAGCAGGTTGCTCTAGCAGCTTCATCAATCAAGCTAGAAATTGATAGACATAAAAATGCAGAGGCGTGGTTTACAAAAGGAACACTTGAGAGGTAATAACATTGCCCTTTGATTGTATGCTCCGAGCATTTTGGTTTACCTTTTTGATTTGATTGGTTTTGGTGCTTACAGGTTTGTGCGGTTTGTTAGCACACCAGAAGTTTTGGAAATGGTCAATACCTATGATGCAGAAATGTCCCAATTAGAAGCAGCACGAAGAATATATTCTCAGGTAACAACAGAGACAAGATTGGTGCAGACAACTGAACTAAGCAATCACTTTTTTTTTTCTATCTTTTGTTGATATTTGCAATGTCTTATTTCAGGGGGCAGGAGATCAGCGTTCAGATCCACAGGGTATGTTTTCTTTGATAATAGACATGTAACCAAATAACAGGTCTCTTTGCAATTAGACCTATAACTCAAGACAATTTGGAACTTCTTAGTAACCACTCTGATGAATTTGTCTTATCAATTACTACTCTTAACTCTTAAGACACTTATGCTGCATTTTCCTGCTGAATATCTCGTAGTCATGGAGAGAAAAGTTGTGTTTCTTCTTTTGTTGTACAAAAGCGATTGAAAATTATTGCACAGTTATGACTTTTAGTTATATTATTGGCTGTCATCATGTTTCCATATATGGAAGTTTGGTTATTGTCAATGTTCATTACTTAATCTCACACTTCTTTCACTATTATTTCTCCTTGGAACATATCATATTTTACTGTTACAGTAATGGCAGCTGACGTATTTTACACTCTACATTGTTTACCATTAAATGAAACTATTATTATAATATAATCTTGAGGCCATATTTATGAACTTGCTACTGATTATAGATATGTGCGCACTTCTAAAATGTTTCCTTGTCTGTAATAGTGTGTCTAATTATTGCCCAATTCGGTGATAGCCTATACTGTATGTCATATTGATGGTGGTTCTTCTAAATCTGAGAGTAGATAGAAAAACGAAATTAAATGTGGCCAGAGAGGATATATAAAAAAGTAAAAAAAAAAAAAACAATTCTCAGTTCTTAATTGCCACATGCTCCCGTAATAATTGCCCCAACATAATTGCTTTATCTTCTTTGTTAAGTGCATGTCAAAATGGGTTGAGGGTTCAATGCTGACGCCTACCATAGAAGTAGAAATGAGGAATGAAATTCATCTAAAAAGTGAACACAACTGGGAAAGTAAAGACTAGAAAGAAAACAAGAATAAACACCATTTTTATTTGCTTCTAATATTCTTCAATTTTGTTTTTGATGAGTGGAACGATTGATGATCTTAGAAAATTGTGGTGAATTTGGGCAGGTGGGAATGGAGTAGGGGCAATAACAGTGGCAGATGCTACAACGTAAGATTTCATCAATTTCATCTACCTACGCAACATCTTGCATGTTCCTCTTACATATGTAATTGATTGATTTGTTGGTACGAGTTACTTGTGCAGGAAGGAACTCCTAAGGGCAATTGATGTAAGATTGAGTGCAGTTAGGCAAGACCTAACCACAGCATGTGCTCGTGCATCAGCCTCCGGTTTCAATCCCCACACCATCACTCATCTCAAACATTTTGCCAATCGTTTCGGTGCTCATAAATTGAAGTAAGTAATTTTCTTGAATCTTTAAAAATAGCCTTAATTAAGATAAAAAAATAATAAAAAAATAAAAATTATAATAGTAGTAAGTTTTGTTTTCGTTCTTAATAATTACGGTATAATATTGAATAAAATAAGAATATTATTAATGTAATGTGGTTGTTTAATTAATTATAATATTTTTAATTTTTGCGGTGCAGTGAAGCGTGTACTAAATATATGTCACTGTACGAAAGAAGACCGGACCTTATCAGTCACTGGCCAGGTGGCGATGACAGGGAACTCCGATCATCAATTAGTTCTGACATGTCCATCGACAACGACGATGGGCCCAACCAAGCTCAGGCCCAGGTCCAGGATCAACTCTCAGACCCACCAAAGCCCAAGTCTTTTTCCAACTTCGCTTCGCTGCGAAGAAGCAACACCAGCGTGAACTCGAGGGACGACACCAACGACGCCCCTGCCAAAGAGGAGACGGAGTCGCCGGCGTCGGCAACCGCGGCGTCGACGGCTCCGGCGGCTCGGAGGCTTAGCGTGCAGGACCGGATCAACCTGTTTGAGAATAAGCAGAAGGAGAATTCCTCCGGGAAGCCACCGGAGCTCCGGAGGTTTTCCTCCGATGTGCTGCGGCGGTGGAGCGGTGCGAGCGACATGAGCATCGACATCAGCGGGGAGAAGAAGGAATCGGATAGCCCCTTGTCGTCCTCTGTTTCGCAGACGAAGTCCCTTCTTTCGGAAGAGAAGGATCGAAACGACAACAAATCGGAGAAGTTTGGGAAAACTGATCAAGGGTCTTTTGAGGAGACAGGGAAAGTTTCCGTTTTTGACGAGGACATGAACGGGGGGTTTAAGGATCAGGTGGGTGGTGGTGGCGTTCCGGAGGCCGTAGCAGCGAAGAAGGGTTCATCCGAGGTTGTTGTTGGTGGTTCTATGTTGTCTTCTGGGGATGAGGATGTGAAGGTTTATGGTGGGGTGAAAAATCATGTGGTTGCACCATCACTTATTAGGGGACCCCGAAGTCATTCTCGATCCTTATCAGCACAGTTTGAAGGTGGCAATGGACTCAAAATGAGGGATGTTTCTGTTCGTGTCGATCAATCTTCACAGATTGAGGTTGAAGACTCTTCTTCATTCCCGAACAAGGATGAGGATTCCCAAATCCCAAGAATGAAGTTCCAGAAATCTCAACAGTCGAGCATGACACAGGGTAAAAGGGATGAAACTAACAGAAGTGCTCATGAATTTAGCAAGATGAAACAAGTTTTAGAGACTCAGGACAATGCACGTCCATCCTCAACCCCACCTTTAGAGCAGCAACATCAGAGGGTGAGGCAAGCTAAAGGAAATCAAGGGCTGCATGATGAGCTGAAAATGAAGGCTGATGAACTTGAAAAGCTTTTTGCGGAGCATAAACTGAGGGTTCCTGGGGACCAGTCAGGTTCTGCGAGGAGAGTTGAGCCGGCTGATGCACATACAGAACAGTCACAGTATAGGAAAGCTGGAGTAGGGGAGTCGACTCCTCAGTTGCCTTCCAGAAGCAATGTGACTGAAGTGACTGCGAGTTCAAGCAGTCTGGCAAGCTTTGATGCTAAGTCGGTTGCAAAGACGGTGGACAGTCACAATTCTGGTGATGCTTTGAGGCACAGTTTTTCTGATCTTAACTTGAGTGAAGATTCTAGAGGAAAGTTTTATGAGAAGTACATGAAGAAGAGGAATGCCAAGCTTCGAGAAGATTGGAGTATGAACAGAGCTGAGAAGGAAGCTAGGATGAAGGCCATGCAGGATAGCCTTGAGATGAGTAGAGCTGAAATGAAGGCCAAGTTTTCGGGCTCTAGCAACAAACAAGATTTAGCATCAGGTGCTCATCGTGCCGAGAAACTTAGATATTTCAAATCAAATATTAAGAGGGAGCAGGTATTCATTGCCTTGTTTTATGATTCTTGTGATATGACTGCAGAATTTTAATTTTTGGAATGCAAAGTTTGTGTTAAATTAAAAGCATGAAATTTCATTTCCAGTTCTGATTTAAATCCCCCTTCTTTTTGGACAGCATCCGATAGATTCCCTTCAGAATGAAGATGATGAGTATGTTTCTGAATTCTCAGAAGAGAAAACTTATGGTGCTTCAAGGCAAAGTAGGAAAAATTTTCCTAACAGACATACATCTTCAGTTACCCCTCGAACAACAGCTGTGTCGGTCTCACGTTCATCTGGAAGGAGAAGAGACAACCCACTTGCTCAGTCTGTTCCAAATTTTTCTGATTTAAGAAAAGAAAATACAAAGCCTTCTTCTGGAGTGGGTAAAACAACCCGTTCTCAGGTAAGGACGTATTCCCGTAGCAAAAGCACCACTGAGGATATGCAAGGAGTCAAGGAAGAGAAGTCGAGGCAAGCTCAGTCTTTAAGGAAAAGTTCTGCTAATCCTGCAGAGTTTAAGGATTTGTCCCCTTTGAACCCAGATGGGATTGTTTTGTCTCCATTGAAATTTGATATGGACGAAACTGATCTAGGCCCTTATGATCAATCGCCTAGATCTTTTCTTAAAAAGGGTAATAACATAGGTTCTGGTTCTGTTGGCAATGCTATCCGGATGAAAGCTTCAATGGCAACTGATACTCAAAAAAATAAAGAATTTGATGACCTTGAATTTGATGAGGATGATTCTTTGCAGATGGGCACAGAGGAACAGGATGACATTGAAACTATGGTTATCAAAGATATTGCTTATAATAATAATGGAAAGGTGAGTCTGAGCCAGGAATCCGGGAAGTCTGGTAATTCTGGATCTGAAATCGGTGATTCTACAAGGTCTTTTGCCCAGGTTGACCCTATTTCAGGAGGTGAAATGGCTTCTGGGTTTCCATCAACATTCAACGGTGTAAGATCTGTGCAGGATTCTCCTGTTGGAAGTCCTGTGTCATGGAATTCACGCGTGCCTCATCCTTTTTCATACCCGCATGAGTCATCTGACATTGATGCTTCCGTAGATTCTCCAATTGGAAGCCCAGCATCTTGGAATTCTCATTCTCTTAACCAGGGTGACAATGATGCTGCCCGAATGAGGAAAAAGTGGGGAAGTGCACAAAAGCCATTTCTTGTTGCTAATTCATCCCAAAATCAACCCCGCAAAGATGTCACTAAAGGTTTTAAGAGATTGCTAAAGTTTGGGAGGAAAAATCGTGGATCCGAAGGTTTGCCTGATTGGATCTCTGCAACAACATCCGAAGGAGATGATGATACTGAAGATGGCCGAGATTTGGCCAATCGGTCATCAGAAGACCTGAGGAAATCAAGAATGGGATTCTCTCATGGTCATCCTTCTGATGACAGCTTCAATGAAAATGAGCTGTTCAATGAACAGGGTAACATATTCTTTTCTCAGATTTATTGTTATTGATTACACTTGGTTATTGCTTAAAATCTAGATATTTAAGTGGTTATATTTTTTATTTGTTATTTGATCTTGCCAATATCTTGTGTTATTCCTGCTATTAGGAAGTGGATCCTTTAATTTACTCATTAATGTCTTTCAACTGTTGGTTTCACATCTAAAAAATTATACCTGTTCATAGATATTGATTTGGAAGGACAAGGAAAATTTCAATTAATGTCTTTCCTAACTTTCGTTTTTTAGTAGACTCAACTTTTAATTGATAATTCTGTTCTTGATTCCTACAGTCCAATCCTTGCAAAGCTCTATCCCAGCACCTCCTGCTCATTTTAAACTGAGGGATGATCACATGTCTGGAAGTTCTTTAAAAGGTGATGCCTGGGTAACATAATTTACTATAGGTCAAATTTTCATCCTTTTTTGGTGTAGTTTCATGTGTCAGGTTGATGAAGTAGCTCTGTAAGTTGTCAGGAATTCTCAAAATGTGTCCTCTTTGCATTTCATTGATTTTGGTAGTTCTTTATTGGATTAAGGGGCCAATCTTTGGAATTGTTTTACTAAGAATGTAAACCTTGACTCCCCAAAGTAATATTATGCTTTTGTTAGTATAGACTTGGGATTCACATATGCTTTTGGATTTCTTTTTATTGATTTCAAGAATGATAAGTTTGATTTTCTACAGATTTAGTATCTTTTACACGATGTCATAGTTACATGTTAACTTCAATTTGTGCAGCTCCCAAATCATTTTTTTCACTATCAACTTTCCGAAGCAAGGGTAGTGACTCGAAAACCAGATGAAATTCCACTGATTGGGCCTGGCAAGTAATTGGGATCATCTCAATGGTAGAGGTGTAAAGGACAATATTAAATATGATACAGAAAAGAGAGGTAGGCTCGATACAATGATCTATATGAAAGATATATGTGATTGGGGTTATGTATATTTTCTTGGACTCATGAGGTTTTCCCCTATGATTTAGTTAGTCATGGTTGTGTTGATATATGCTGCATTCTGTAGTCAATGAAGAGTCGCCTATTGGTGCAGTGTCATTGTAATTTTGGCAGGAGTGGCATTCTTTTGCTCCTTTATTTTGATTTTCTTGTGTGATGTATATCAGAGTTGAACTCCTGTTAGAATGAATCAGTACAGTCAGAGTTAAGAAGAGTAATGTGATTGCGGAGCAAAATAGTAGCTTTCAAAAGATTATTTCCCTCTCCCATGAAAAGAACGAATAAGAATTTTGATTATTTCAAAAGATTGTTGCTTTTAGCTGTATGAATTTTCAGCTATTAATGCTCCTTTTCATGACCGCTACACGTTACTTAATGTAAATCATCACAGTAAATAAACACGGTCGTTGATCCTTCTTACCTTGTGATTCTGCATCCATTACTTACGATTAAGAAGTTTGTTTAATTTCTTTAAAAGCGATTTAAGTTTTTAGTTAATGCTTCTAACTAGTAACTACGAAGACGTTATTCGGAATTTATCAAATATGCTTAACGGCAAAGAAAGAAAAATACAGCGTGAATGATAATGAGAAATGCAAGGACAAGGTATCAGATCATCTTTATTTGCCACATAAAGAAACAGACGAACCAATGTTAGCCGACACAATCTTTTATGATTTGATCACTTCTAGGAAACAATTCGGCCAATCAACAATAAATAAAGGCACGAATGTTGTCATTTGATTTTCTTGGATTAAACGTACTATTATATTATTATTTATGCAGCAAAATAATGCACTTTGTACCCTATCTTGTTTTCCAGATTCCTTTCTGTACAGTACATTTTTTTTTTCAAGTTAAGTTTCGCCCATCAAAAAAGCTGGCATCTTGTGAAACTCACAATAAAATTACCGTCTTTTATGTACTCGTGTCCTTGAGGAGAACACTGTGCTTTGTAAATTCCACTGTAAGATACGAGTCTTTTATTGTTAATGTTTGTATATTCCCTTTCTTTTTCTTCTGAAATATTCCTTTCAAACTATTACCTAGTCAAAGAGTGATGCCACCAACATACTTTGCAGTCAGAAGATAATCTCTACATGACAAATGTATAGTCCTTGTTGGTTTTTGTTCTGATTACGGATAATGAAAGAGAAATGTTGAATTGATGTTATAAAAAAACTCACACGAGTCAATTCAAAACCAACATGTCCTCTAAACAACAACGGCTAAAATCGGAAAAACCCAGTCATAACTATGCTCAGCCGGCCACATAGCTTTGCATGCCGTCCATGCACAACACAAAGGATCAATGCATAAAGCATTCCCAAACAAAAAGATAAACCAGACCTTCTATATAGACAGGGAGGGCAAAGACCCTTTACCTGTTTGGTTTTTTGTTCAATCTATTGTCTGACTATGCTAGAAAACATGGGTGGAACAATCTAAGTTGTCTGATTCATACATTGTACCAATCTCCATGGACCTCTAATCAGAAACTAGAACTTCTGTTTTTATTCCCCCCCCATTTCATTCCTTTTTCTTTTCTTTCTACTACTACTTTTCTTCAAAACTAGTTGCATGCAAGCCATGGATGATTCTTTTTCCTTTGATGGTGACTCCTTCTCGAGCCACCAGAGACGCCACTATCCAACACCAGCGAGTTATCACAGTGTGTCTCGCTCTGGCTCTTTCATACCATCTAGCTTTCACAGCGATGCCACTTCCACAACAAGAGCTCGCCGCAACCGAGTTCCTACCACACCCTTCGCTTCAGATGATGATCACTCATGGCAAGAAGAGGTTTCATGGAACTTTGAGGCCACCGGGTGGCACCATTACAGCACAAACTTCGGTTCTCTTCTGACTCCATGGCCAGCTAGCTCCCCTTCTGATCACAGCCGAATATTTCGACGATCAGCCAATGACTTCTACCTTTCAAGAACAAGTGGGTTCAGAGGTATCGCAAGCTCTTCTTATGAACACTCTGGCTATGGTAGAGTTGAACTTAAGAGCTATGTTGCGAGGGACAATGATCATAGTTACTTTGATCGTGGATTATCTACATCGGGGTTAATCCACCAGCAGAGTAGCAGAAAAAGCAAGAGTAGTCCATTGGCTGTGGAAGATGAGCTTAGTATGATAGATTATAGCATAACAGAAGAGCATGTAATTTCACCTAATGGCAATGGTCATGATCTTGAATCCCCATATCTTAAACATGGTCATGGTGATTATGTTGGTCATGGACTACCATCACATGATGGTAACCATGTTTACGGAAGTGGTGGGGGCTATGCCTATCGCCACCATGACATTGAGAAGTATTCATATGATGAAGAAGGTGAGGAGGACATGGATGAGGAAGATGCAAGTCCTCCAAAGGCTGTTGGATTGTTCAGCTTGTTTAGGTACTCAACAAAGTGGGATTTGATGCTTGTGTTTGTGGGGTGTTTAGGGGCCCTCATAAATGGAGGATCACTTCCTTGGTACTCTTATCTTTTTGGAGACTTGGTCAATAAGATTTCAGAAGCAGACAAGGACAAAAAGCAGATGATGAAGGATGTAGAAAAGGTACTAATCTTTCCTCTTTCCTTCTTTATTTCCTTCTTTAGGGTTTAGAAGTGAATTTTAAACCCAACTTAACCTCACAACACCGGTTTGTAAAGTGAGATTTGCAGACACTTATACTTATCTGTTGTAGATATGAACTTGCAACACTTTTCTTGGTCAAATGTTTGTGTTTGCACTGTGCTGTGGAGTTGAAGTTTATGTTGTGATTTTCAGATATGCGTATTTATGACGGGGCTAGCTGCTGTCGTGGTAGTTGGAGCATATTTGCGTAAGGAGATTAAGACATGAGTGATGTTTAAGTTGTAGTTTGTTATGATCTTCATGATGTGTTTGTTGCAATAATTTTTGTTGATGACTGAAATTGGCAGAGATCACATGTTGGAGGTTAGTGGGGGCGCGATCTGCACAGAGAATTAGAAGTGAGTATCTGAGAGCAGTTCTTAGACAGGACATTACTTTCTTTGATACAGATATCAACACAGGTGATATTATGCATGGAATTGCAAGCGATGTTGCACAGATTCAAGAAGTTATGGGAGAGAAGGTTCTTTCTTCTTTCTTCTTTCTCCTATTATACTCACAGCTAAACTGCAGTAATATAATTTTCACTTCTGATACAGACTTTTCATACAAATAAACTATAATATATATATATATATATATATATATATA
>Ga0214543_1002976_pt1 | contig 33259 bp, 20 predicted proteins | sample CNSS2metaG_FD_160094 | JGI IMG/M metagenome (GOLD analysis project Ga0214543, IMG submission 160094) | Root nodule microbial communities from cowpea collected in UCLA plant growth center, Los Angeles, California, USA - CNSS2 | ecosystem: Host-associated > Plants > Roots > Nodule | place: USA... | reverse complement strand
TATATATATATATATATATATATATATATATATATATATATATATATATATATATATATATATATTCATTCTAAATTTTAAATATGATTTTTTCAGTTTGCCGACGTTCACGTAAACCTATTTTATTATTATTAGGGTTAAATATGTTTTTGGTCCCTTAACTTTTTGTGAATTTTGAAATTAGTCCATCTTGAAACTTTGGACCAATTTAGTCCTTCATCGTTTGGAATACATGGATTCAGTCCTTTTAATCAAATTTTGTTAGGTTTATTTGATGTTTCATACGCATTTTATGATTGTATTTGAGTTGTTTATATTGTTTGACACATTTTTGCTTTAATGTTAAGTCAAATACTGTTATGAAACACGCTTGAAATGTCAAATAAATTTAACAAAATTTGATTAAAAGGACTAAATCCACGTATTTCAAAAGATGAAGGACTAAATTGGTTCAAAATTTCAAAATGGACTAATTCCAAAATTCATTGAAAATTAAGGGACCAAAAACATATTTAACCCTTATTTTATATATATATATATATATATATATATATATATATATATATATATATATATATATATATATATATATATAACTTTTTGTGAAAGTTAAGTTATACCTTATATTTTTGTACTCTTTTAATGTTTATGGAAAAACATGTTGAGAAAAATCCTAAGATTAATATTACGTATATAATATTAGAAACCGCTTTAAAGAAAAAATATTAGATTAAAGTTCTTATTTCGAAAAGTAAAGAACATGTTTTAGGTTATTATTCAATACATGTTGAACATAAATAGATCCACGTGTCATTGTAGATGAACCTAGACAAATAAATTTAGAAAATGATAGAAGAGGTTGTGGAACACGAAGTAATTTCAGTCTAATATATATAAAAAAAAATGAGAGTAATTAAGTTTGAAGATACTGTTAAGAGTATTAATTTACTCGTATAATAATTATATGAATTAGTGTTATAAAGATAAAAATGAAAATACACTGAAAAATAATTGTAAATTGTAATTTTTTAGATCAAGATAATAAAATTTATAGATTTCTTTACAAACAGACGTCTTATTTTTAAGTTAGATTTAAAAGAAATTATTTCTAAATTTTGAAGTTTAAGATTATCTCTAAAAAAAAGATTATTTCTAAAATTTGAGTCCAACAAATCTTCAAGGTTTTGAAATTTAAGATGCCGAGTCATATGATTAAAACATATTTTTTGATATTAATAAAAAGTAATAAAATATTTTTTTATGATAAGAACTATAAATACAAGTAAAACAAAAAATTATGAAAAATTTAAATTTAAAAATATTTTATATTTAAATAAAAATTTAAAGTAAAGCCTTAAAAATAATATATCATATAAAATTTAGTTAAAACAAGGCGTTATTGTCTATAATAACTTTATTAATTGTTTAAAACATATTATAACCCATCTTATTGTAAGAGAAATTATTATCAAACTATAACATTACCAAAATTACACTTTTCTACAACATTTTGGAAATAATTAACGTCATTTTTTTAATATGTAAACTTTGATCATACATAATTTTTCAACTTATCATATTTAAATTGGAAATTACTTCTATCACTCTTATATCTTCTTTAATTTTTTTTAAGACTATTAGTACATTTATTTTACATAACAAGACTGTTAAAACTGCACAAATATTAAGAATAATTTCTTGAAATATTTTTTTCATCAATAATTAAAACGCGCAAATCTCTTGAATTATATTATGAACCCCGTGCATAGTTTTATAGGTGTAAATAATTTTCAATTAATAGTAAAATAACATGTTTAAATATTGCTTTCACATCACATGAGTAATTCATATGAAGAAGTAACAAAATATTTTTTTAAGTAGTAATTTTATTGCTTTCTTAAATTAATAGATAAAACACAAAAAATAAACGAAGCATAGTTTATACTTTTTAATTAAAATATTGCAACATTAAATAATTAAGTCCAATGTGACATCTTTATTTAATTTATTTATACATATAATTAATCATTAATAATTAATATATAGCGCATGTCAGAACCATTAGGTTAAATTAAATCCCAAAAATATAGCTCAATCGGTGATATATCTATGAGAAACACCAGAAATTTCCACTTATCACATTTATGTTCTAAATTTTCATGTTATAATTTCCCTGAAAATATTCCTAACTCCCATTTCTTTTTTTCTTGATTTTCCGTTACATTTTCGCTCCCTTCTTTTTTCCAGCGATTTCCACACTCATCACTTGGTTCTCACGTTTTCTGTTTCTCTACCAATTCCATTCCCGAACCACCGATTCCACCTCGCGCAATGCGTTCCTCTGAGTTCCAATTCGAAGGGAACGCGCGTCGTTGAAGCTGATTTAAGCGCTTTTCGCCGCTTAGGGTTTTAGGTCAGGGAATGAGTGTGAGCTCATGGCGTTCACTTGCGCGGCTGCGATCGCTCCCTCTCTCCGCGGCATTGCTCGCATCGGCTTTTGTGACCACAAGGTTTCGCTCGCCGGTTCTCACAGCGAAGTGAATTCGGCGTCGTTTTGCGTTTCGTCGCGTGCGGGGAAGAATGATGTTTTGCTCGAGAGGAGGAAGTTGAAGTCGGCTGATACTCGCGTTGTCGACAATGCGCAGACGAAATCCAGCGTTGGAATTGAAATTCCTGTTTCGTGCTATCAGGTGATAGAGCTTACTGCGCTTGTCGTATTGTGTGCCTTTTGTTTTTCATTTTTTTTTAATTTGTTTAATTTTCACTTGACGAATATAATTGTAAGGTCAAGGAAGAATCTTGTTGTGGGTTTCCATTTAGAAAGTGTTGTATATTTTTATAATATTTATTCTGTTTAACGATACATGAATCAATTTTTTAATGCAAGTATTTTAAAATGCTAAATAAAGTAACGGCAGCGTAACATTTTTGTAATTATGTATGAAAATGAAAATTATGAATAAAAATGTTTTCTGAAACTGAAAATGTCTTCAAGTTCTCAGTAGAGGATGACGATAGCTAAACCACTAATTCAAGTATTGGTTTGATGCGTGAATTGCAGTGGGAATTTATATCAGATTAAATTCTTTCATAATTGATTCCGATTCCACAATGACAGTGAAAGCAACAAATAATTCTTTCTACTTTTTCAATTTTTGGATATGATTTTTGGGACTAGAATAAATTTTGGCGGTTATCTAAACGCACTTACTATTAGACTTGCGTGCGGAGCCTAGCTTATCTGCAATTATGGTACATTGGAAGTGGTGGGTAACTGTATTTTTGTTTTCCATTTAGTGAAGGTGTTGGGGGTCGGATTGGAAATTTTATGCAGTTAGGACGATTTTTTATAATTTCAGGCTTACTTCTAGACTGATAAATATTTTGCTATCTTTCTTGTATAGCAAAATCCTGTTCTATTTTTGTTTCACTTTTCTTAAGATTTATACTTCACCATTGATCACCCAGTTATGTCATCTTGCAGCTCATTGGTGTTCCTGATCGGGCAGAGAAAGATGAAATAGTTAAGGCAGTTATGGGTTTGAAAACTGCAGAAATTGATGAAGGTTACACAGTTGATGTTGTTGCAGCTCGTCAGGTGTGGACCGGTTATGCTCTGTGATTAGCTGATTGTAAATTTGTGCCAAATTTGGCCTTTGACTTGCATACCAATAAATTAACTGTATCGAATGTTGGTTGTTGCTCTTGTCTAATTTCGCTTTGCAGGATCTTCTGATGGATGTTAGGGATAAGCTTCTTTTTGAGCCAGAATATGCTGGCAACCTGAGGGAAAAGATTCCCCCTAAATCCTCACTTCGAATTCCATGGTCTTGGTTGCCTGGTGCTCTTTGCCTTCTTCAAGAGGTACCCCTGGCATGTGAATAGTTTTTCTTTGATTTTTTCTTGTTCTAATGGTTCACTTGCACGGCTTATGACCATTACTTTTATATTCCTGTTATTCAGGTTGGAGAATCAAAGCTTGTGCTAGAGATAGGACAGACAAATCTTCAGCACCAAAATGCCAAGCCATATACTGATGATATGATTCTTTCTATGGCGCTAGCTGAGGTAAGACATGTGGACAGATAGGTTGAATAATTACTCCCTGAATTTGTTGCAGTGTTTACCCTTTCTTTACCATTGGTGCTTTCTTGAAGTGTGCAGTTGCGAAGATTGGCTTTGAGAAGAAAAAAGTATCTCAAGGTTTCGAAGCTCTTGCTCGTGCTCAGAGTCTTCTAAGAAGTAAACCATCTCTTTCGAAAATAACACTGCTATATCAGGTAATTTTTTTAGAAGTCTTTATTCACTAAATATTTTTAAGTCAATATTTTATGAGTGAAAGATTGGGTTGTAAAACCTACCCTTTCATTCAACAGAAAAGAGTAAAGATCATTAAAGTCAACAAATGAAAAAAATGTCACTCCTAACTTTTATTTCTGTATGAGTTTTCTGAGAATTATTCAGTGCATATATAGTGAAAACGATTATTTGCATTTCAATATTACGTTGTTATTGCTTACTATAATTGAAGAAGCTTTAAAAATAGAGACTTCTGGTCAACTTTTAACCAACCTAGGCACAATCAGACAATACAATAATATAAATATTTAGTAACTCGCATCCTTATTTGTTTTAGTGACTTTATTACTCTATCAATTCTGTTTTAATTTCATTCTCCCTCCTTTGTGTCATACTCTTTTTACTGGCCAATATACCATTCCGTAGCAGTGGTGGTTCAACTTAGTTTTGAAGAAAAGTCACATTTTGGCTGTTTCCTGAGATATTTTGAAAAACAAAATGATTTTCTTTTATGAAACAATCGAAACCACCCCTGAAGCATCAACTTCTTTTCTATTTGAGTTATCACATTATGTCTCTATATTAGGCATGGAACACAATCCTGAGGATGCTTGTCATGGTTTCTAGATTGAAGAATCTCTTGAAGGGCTTGCGCCAGCCTGCACCTTGGAACTACTTAGCATGCCACATGCTCCTGAAAATGTTGATAGAAGACGAGGTGCAATTTCGGCTTTGCGGGAATTGCTCAGGCAGGGTCTTGATGTTGAAGCTTCATGCCAAGTACAGGACTGGCCTTCCTTTCTGTGCCAAGCATTTGACAGTTTACTGGCGAAAGAGATTGTTGATCTTCTTCCTTGGGATAACTTAGCCATGATGAGGAAGAATAAGAAGACGATTGAATCACAGAATCTAAAGGCAGTAATAGATTCTAATTGTTTCTATAGAGTTTTTAAAGCTCATATGGCAATTGGGTTTTCCAGCAAGCAAAAAGAGTTGGTAATACCCTCTCTGAATCTTGTAGGCATATAATTCTCCTGTTATAGTCCATATTTCATAAATACTGTTTTCATGGCATACATTTTCAAACAGTGTCTTTCTGAATTTCATCTTGATATTAATTGTTTATTTTGAACTGTTAATTTTATGCAGATTAACAAAGCAAAAGGAATATGCGAATGTTTGATAGTTTCAGAGGGTATTGATTTGAAATTTGAGGAATCTTTTTGCTTATTACTACTTGGTCAGGTACATTTTGAATCTTGGTTTCCAGCAGCAATTATTTTTTCCTCCCTCCCCAATTTGTCCTTGGAGTATCTGCAGCATTATTTGTCTCTACTTTTGTCTTAAATTGTAGTGCACGGAGGCTGAGGTGGTTGAAAAGCTTAAACAACTTGAGTTAAACTCAAATCCCAAAAATAATTCAGTCTTGGGGAAGGCAATAATGGATGCTTCTGCTGTAAACCCATCATTGGTATTTTTCTTGTTACCATGTTTATTATTGTTTTTGTTGCTGTTGGGACATGTTAGCTATGACTTAGATTTCAAAGAGTAGTGTATTTTGGAGCAATTTATGCTCATATAATGTTTATCCTAGAATTCAAATGGTGTACTGATGTTCATTTATTTAATTGTTTTGTTTTTACGTTGAAGAAGCTCGTTTTAACAGAAATGTTTTTGGCTATAGAAAAATCTTTATGGATTTTAAGTTTCTACGTGATATAGCAGCTTATCTTTAATGCTTCAAGTCTTGCGTTATATCCTTCATCTTGAGGCTGTGATAAAATCTCAGCCTTTTTTTATTTCTTATATCAGACCACTTGCTGAACTTGTGCAGGAAATTTGGCTGAAGGATTCAGTGCTTGCATTATTTCCGGATACTAAAGATTGTTCTCCAGCTTTGGTGAGATCAGTTATAGTAGGCAATAACTATTTCTCACTTTGATTTTGAAAATTAATGTTTATTGATGACCATTTCTGTAGGGCCATTTCTTTAATGCTCAGCAGAAATTTTCTGGAAGCAAGAATTCTAAAGGAGGAGCTCAACAAATGTTGCCCACTATTTGTCATAGACCTCTGTCCTCATCTGGTTCCTTGGAACGAAGAGATGTTGAGGAATCTCGCTCATACATGAGCTCTTCTCCTACTGTAGGGTTTGCTGTCAAGCAGCTGACTCCTACTGATTTACGGAGTTCATTGCTATCAGGTAGAAATGAAAATGTAAGCAATCCTATTGAGCCACCAGTTCAAGTGAAAAGGAACCTTGGTAGTCATCGCAGTTCAGGAATTTGGCATGGTTACTTCCCTCAAGGACACATATTTGGAAGAATAACATACTTTACTGCATTGGGTTGTATTGCATTTGCTTCCATTAAGTTGTCAGGAATTGGCGTAAGCAAGACTCTTATTGGTTCTCATTCGGCTTTTACTAAAGCAAATTGTAACATTAATTGGACCGCAGATTCAGCTGACAACCCTGTACGCCCCGCTTATATTAGGGAAAGTACTGTGACCAACAAACTGAAGAGGATCATTTCGATGTTTAAGATACATTATTTGCAGCAATCAGGTGCTCGAAATCATGATTTACATACTACCAGTACCTCGTCTTCATCTATTAATATTTCCAGAAGGCCAATGCCTGTGGAAGAAGCAGAAACCATTGTTAGGCAATGGCAAACAATCAAAGCTGAAGCTTTGGGACCTAGCCATGAAGTTAATTGCCTAGCTCAAGTTCTTGACGAATCAATGCTTGCTCAGGTAGTTCATGATGTGGCTTTAACCTCTTTTTTATGTGGTCAAGTGCCATTTGAACTTGGTATTGTTCAATAATTCATCTCGGCATTCAGTGAACTACTTAACTGTAAAATCATCAAGCCCCACCCATATATTTTCTTGATTGCTTTTGACTTGTGACATGTATTTGGTAGTTTGTGAATATAATAATAGAATGGAATTATAACGAATACAAAGTCATGTAACTCAAGAAAAGAATTAATTCGTGTTGTTATCCTTGCCAGTGGAACGGTTTGGCCACTGCTGCAAAAGAAAGATCTTGTTACTGGAGATTTCTTTTGCTCAAGTTATCCATCATTCGAGCTGACATTCTATCAGATGGAAATGGAGCTGACATGGCAGAAATAGAAGCTCTCTTAGAGGAAGCAGCTGAACTCATTGACGGTTCTCAGCAAAAGAATCCTAACTATTATCTGTAAGATGCCTAACTGCCTGACTATCCGTTTCTGTTATTTGTTTTCCTTAGTAACAACAATCAAGCACTGCATAGTGTTAGTAATATGCTTATTAACTTATCTTTTTTCATTGATTGATTGCAGCTCTTACAAAGTCAAGTATGCTATGAAGAGGCAAGACGATGGATCATGGAAGTTCTGTGAAAATGATATAATCGAAACACCATGACGTTTGGCTGATTATTCCTATGCCACGCCAGGATAACGTATGTTGCACACCTAACTTGGTTCCTTCCCTAACCTTTTGTTTTCTGGAGCCTTAAAATTCAAAATACAGATCTCCATTCAGGTCAATGATGACACCTAAGTATTTCACTTTACACAATATAAGATCCTACAGCCCCTCTTCTTTCTGATATTTACCTGTAAGAAATTCATTGGGATTCATATGATCCTATTGATTGATTAGAATTCATTGTGATGTATCAGAAAAAAAAATGAAAAAAAATAACATTTCTGATTCAATTTTATTCTAATTCTAACAGAAGTAATGGCAATTGTACTTTTGCTACTCGTATTTTTCCTTCTGCCTTTAGTTTGATGGTGGTGGAAATAAAAATGTAGAGTTCAAGGACAAGTAATTGCTTTTATGTTTGTTATTGCAAATCAAAAATTCCTTAGAGAAAAAAACAAAAAAGAAAAACAGAAAGAGTCCTTCTCTCCCATGACAAAATTAGAGTGAGCTTAAAAGTGATTTTGTAGTTGTAAGTACATTTTTATTGAGCGAAAATAAGGATCACAATGGATACATGGCTAGTAATTCTCTGTACCAGTTCCATTAGATGAAAGTTAGTTCCGTGCTTGCACGGTTATTGAAAAGGTGTATTTGCGAATTTTATATATAATAACAGATCTCTGGAAGTATCCGTGAGTATTCATTCAAATATTAAGTTTTAAACAAACATTAATATAATAACAATGTTTTATTGATAAATAAACAATTTATATATTATAGTCCACACACATGGTCTATAAGTAGTTAAAGACTCTGTCCTAGTCTATTTAGTCTGTACCAAAAATTAAGTATAACTATATTTGAATAATTTCAATTTGTGATACCTGCTATTCAACTTCATTAATAGGGGAATATAATGTGTAACTGCAGATATTTTTTGCCATGCGTGTAAAAAATATTGAGTACTTTTAGTAAACTATTTATTAAAAGAATGTCGATGGTAAGGTTTTTATTATTGATTATGGGATGGTTAAAATTTAATAAAAACTTGATAGATAAATTTGTTCAATAATAAGTGAAATATACAAAGTTACAAAGTTTTGGCTTCTTTTAATAATTTTCTCTCAACTAAAAATAAAAATTCTAGAGTGCATTTTTAAGAATGTCGTCATTTTTAATTTACTCGAAATTAAATTTTAAATTATTTGGATTGAGATATTGATAAAAAAAAATTAATATAAAAAGATACTGAAAATTAAAGCAAGAGTTAAGTTTAAGGCCGAATTATTACGGTACACACCTATTAGAATACACTCTGATATGAAATTTAAAATTATATATTTTAAAAAGGAATTTATATTTAAATTTTTGAGAAATTACATGTTAATTAAAAATTATTAAAATATATGTCTTAAAATACTCTTATATTAAAACAAAGCCATAAGGAGATTTTACAAAAGCTAAGCTACTCTAGTTTACTTACATATAGTAAAATAAGATCCTCGTCATGATCATTGTATTGGTGATTATAAGGTTTACTTACAAGTAAGTAATTATATTTCTTTTAGTTTTCTCTCTAATTAATGTTAAGAAAACTTTCAACGACAATATAAATGAAAATAAATATATAATTAAAAAAAATTGTTAATTTTGAAATTTGAAATAGAGAAATAAAAGAAAAAGAAATTAGAACAATCTTTCATAAAAAAAAACCCTAAGGAATAAAGCCATTATATTTATTTATTTTTAAATAATATTGTGTTTTTTTTCTTTTTTAAAGTAAAAAGTCCAAGAAGGAGGGAGGTATTTGGGGGCATTTGGGTTTTGATCTGTGAAACAGCAGCAATAGTAGTAAAGGAATTCACATTCTCCACTCAGAAAGAAAACAGAGACAAAAATGGGAAGACAAGCCGTCACCAGATTGCTGTCCTCCATCGCCTCGCGCCGCCATGGCCTCCGCCAATTCTCGGCGGCCACGCCGGCTGTGTTCGTCGACAAGAGCACACGCGTGATCTGCCAAGGCATCACTGGCAAAAACGGCACCTTTCACACCGAACAAGCCATCGAATACGGCACCAACATGGTTCCCTTTCTCTTTCTCCATTTCGATTTCGATTTCGATCCATTCGTTTTTTCATTTTTTTCTCGTTAACTCCACCATCGCATGCACACTTTTGCGTCTGCTAACCCTAACTTCTGACACGACAGGTTGGTGGTGTGACTCCTAAGAAGGGTGGAACCGAACACTTGGGCCTTCCCGTCTTCAACACCGTCGCTGAAGCCAAGGCGGAAACCAAGGCCAACGCCTCCGTCATCTACGTTCCTCCGCCGTTCGCTGCCGCCGCCATCATGGAAGCCATGGAGGCTGAGCTGGATCTTGTCGTCTGCATCACCGAGGGCATTCCTCAGCACGATATGGTAAGTCGTTTCTCGCAAATTCTGAATTCATAATTTGCAATGTGTGGAATAGACATTGTGGTTTAAGGTTTGTGTTTTTGTGATTGTAATTGCGTTTTGATTTTGTTTTGTAGCCTGTCTGCGTATTCGTTTAATGCTAAGATCATGTCGTGGCTAATGGATGCCTTTGTATTGCTTAATTGATTTTGAGGGGGGAAATGGATTAGATTCCTCTAAATGGAGGAGAAGTCGATGTTAGTCATACATAATATTTCAACATTTTTATACTCTTTTATACATGTATATGTACTACCAAAAATTGAATTTAAATCAATTATTGCCCTGTTTGGATACATTTTTTTTTTTACATTTATAGGAAAGAAAATACAATGTGAAATAAGTTTCTCCTATAAGTTAAAATTAGTGTCTACATAAACTAATATTTAGAAGTTCTTTCGTTTTTTGTGTTTCTAGAAATTAATTTTAACTTATGAATAGACTGATTTTAGCTTATAGAAGTTTATTTCATTTTTCTTTTTATATTATTTTCTCTCAACTTTTCATGGAGAAGTTTATTCGAACATGTTGAAATTTCACACTTTACCCTTTAAAGTGAGTTGCTTGCTTTAGATAAATCAGATCCAACAATGGGCTATCAAATGCATTGTGTACTTTACTTTTGGATCTATGCTGCTGAGTTGAGACTAATGACTGAAGTTGATTTTGTTTTTTCAATTGCAGGTGCGGGTTAAGGCAGCACTTAACCGGCAGTCCAAGACTCGTCTGATAGGACCAAACTGCCCTGGTATTATCAAGCCTGGGGAATGTAAAATTGGAATCATGCCAGGATATATCCATAAGCCTGGTCGCATAGGAATTGTCTCTCGTTCTGGTACCTTGACATATGAAGCAGTGAGTATTTGTTTTCATGCAGGGAGAGACTATTTCTTTTGTTGCAACAGTGTCAGATATTGATTATGCTGTTTATGTATGGTGATTAGAATAAAAACTTTAAATTGATGCACCCCTGCTGATGAATAATGATGTGTTGCTGACATATAAAAATAGACACATTGTACTACAATAATTTCTGTCTATTGTGCTACTTTTCACTGACTGCGTTGGGTGAATCTTTTGTTCCACTTGTGACGTTATAATATTCATGTCTTGATTATTTCCCTCAGCTGTGTTTGGCATAATAAGCAACTTGCTTATTTTCTCTGGAACATTTTGCTGACATTATGAAAGTTTGAAGAAATTCCAACCTTTCAAGCATCTTTTTAAATTTTAATTGTGTAGCCTTTAGAAAATGAAAAAACTGATGCTTGTCTATTACTGAATTATAGGATTGTCCCTGGATTTATTACCATTTGAAAATTGAATTTCCTTTGATAATATGATGCATGGTTACCCGTGGATAAACTATATATTTGTTCTCAACTATTCAGGTTTTCCAAACAACTGCTGTTGGCCTTGGACAATCCACGTGTGTGGGTATTGGAGGAGATCCCTTTAATGGAACAAACTTTGTTGACTGCCTTAGGAAGTTCCTAGTTGATCCTCAAACAGAAGGTATCTTGTCATATTTTATGTTGTCATAATATTAATGTGTTCTGTTTATCAACGACCTTTGTCTTCTGTCCCTAGTTTCCTTCCTATCCAATGTTCCAGTAAGGTTAATGGGACAGTGTAATTCATCATTACTGTTTGTTTGTGCAAATCAGGTATAATTCTTATAGGAGAGATAGGAGGAACTGCAGAAGAGGATGCTGCTGCACTAATTAAGGTTCCTTTTTAACTGTTACTGATGCATAAACTCATTTCTTTTAGTACTGATCAGTATCCTATAAATCAAAATAAGTTTGTCTGTCTTGTGGGGAAGGGACCCAACCCTCAATCAGTTCAACTGTCATTAGGCATAAAATTATTTATTTGATCATATGTTGTGGCTGATGTTAGTCGAGATGATGGAGTATATTAAAAATCTTTAACTGTATTTGGATGGCTAAAGCTAGACCTGGGCAAAGAGATCATTAGACGATTTACATTGATTCCATGTACCATTTATATGTTAAGAAAAAAGAATCGAATGTGCTTATTGAAAGCTCAAAATCTTATCTTGGTAGATGTGAATCTCCTATTTTGGGTGACGAGATGTTAAATAGTTATTACTTATTAGTAGTTACTTGGTGATATTTCTGTTAAATATCTCATTTTATAGAGAAAGCAGCAAAACGTGCTCATTGCTATCTCTTTTTTGTCTTATCTAAAGGGCTATTGTCGTGAGTTTTTAAACTGATTTTAAGAATGGCTGAACAGGAAAGCGGCACTGAGAAGCCTATTGTTGCATTTATTGCTGGTTTGACTGCCCCTCCTGGCCGTCGAATGGGTCATGCTGGAGGTAAGATTTCACTTTTGGAATTGATAGCTTCTGAGAGAAATATCATTCTGTCATGTTGCTCCATTCATCATCATTAGGCAACATGCTTCTTTGTCTTGTTTTGTTTCTTGCTCATTTAGTTTCCAATTTTTTAGTTTATAGCTGATTATCCAATCATGGGTCATGGCTGATTATCCAATTTAAATACGCACACTCACATATGTTGTATAATTCAAATGTTAAAATGGTAATTCTCACCCTATTTTTATTCTATCTAATTTCAATTTGAAATCTCAATTTTTTGGTTCTAGCTGATGGAAGTTTATCTGATTGTTAGATAATTTGGCATTTGTTAGTTTGGTATATAAGCAACTGTTTTTGTTGATAGTAGCCTTGTTCTGTTTCACTTGCTTATCGGGCTTAGCACAATATTTTTAGCTTAGATGCGTATCGGGCTTAGCACAATAGTTTTAGCTTAGTGCATGTATCACGAGTGGCAGCATGATAATCATGTAGGTTGAATGGTTCCTCGAGTGATTAATCATCTTTATGTCTCGTTAAAAATATCATTACATTTTGAAAATGAAGTTAGCATGGGAAGTTTCATGTTTAGTGCAAGCATTAAGAAGTGTCACCTTTTAATTTATTGTGTTTTTAATTTTTATGACATGAATAGCTATTGTGTCGGGCGGCAAGGGAACTGCACAAGACAAAATCAGAACCCTCAGGGAAGCTGGGGTGACAGTCGTGGAGTCCCCTGCCAAAATTGGAGCTGCCATGCTAGACGTTTTCAAGCAGAGGGGCTTGGTGCAATAGTTTGGGTTGATTTATTTTCATCAAATCATTTTGGGGCCCATTATTTTATAACATGTTCAAAATTTCTTGATTCCCATTGGTAATGATGGGTTATTTTTCTCTTTTTTTAGTTTTGAGAGTTACGAAGAGGTGCACCAAAATAAAATTCAAGATGCTTTATATTTGCGGAAGTTTGAAACGTCCTCTTTGAATTCCGATTTTTGTTGCCTTCATTTGTAAGCGCGTACCCTCTGCCAATGAATTTCCGGCAACTAAATTGACGTCAATATTAAATGCCGAGTCTATAACGTGGGGGCCAGTTATGTCCTATGATAAAATTGTGTGAATTTCTGTGGTAGCTTATGTTGTTATAGAGAAATTTCTGTTACGGTGACACTGTCATTATAGTTAGACTTAGATATCCACTAATAAGTAACATCACCAGTGATCACTTTGATGTTGCCATGCATGGTTCCCGAAACAGATTAAAAAAGTTACTCTAGAATATTATCTTTTTTCGAAATTTTTTATTAATAAGTTTACTTTCTAGTCATGGTTAACAAATACATTACGTTCTATTATTTTATCTATACTTAAACATTACTAAATCAATGAATTATTATCGTTTAAACATTTAATTTACAAAAACATTTTTTAAATTAGAAAATGTTCTTTTTCAAAAAAGAAAATGCATTAGCTAACTTTGGCTGAATCGTACAAGAAGAAACTCGATACATTTTTGTGCTCCTTCCCTAATCATCCACAACTCTATTTATGCTTTGATGACGAACTTATCTTTTCTAGAGGTAGATGCGTGTTGATTGCTAAAAGTTATTATCCTCTTGAAGATTCATGTCAATTGATCAAATTATGTTATTGAAATTCTTGAATGGTGTATCTAAATCCATAAATGCATTCAACAAAAAATTTAAATAATGTGTAATAACTTTTAGTTATATCTCGAGCTAAACTCAGAAATTTAAAAATGAGGTGAATCCTCACCTTCTGAAATTTCATTTAAGTATATAAAGATCTAAAAAGATACAATATTTTGAAAATTTTAATCTGAATTTATTTGAATCAAAATTAAGAAACAAACACATTTATAACAATGGATTTTAAGATTTTGATAAAAGATTATTAAACTTATAAGGCGAAGATATCATGATTAAAAAAAAGCGTCATAAGCAATGATATTAACAAGTTTCAATGATATTCGATAAGAGTTAGAATGATTTTTTATATAAGGTCAAGCAAGAACCCTAATAAAAGGTTTAGCTGATGCTGCATAAACACGAGAAAAAGAATCCTACTCATTTAATTTATCTCCAAATTGATCAACACAATTAGTTTCCACGCCTCTGTAAGTAAATGAAACAAAAGAAAATTAAAATTCCATATTACGAGTACAAATCCCATGCTTTAGTGGTGTACAATTGTGATTAAGGACTCATATCTAACATGGTTTACACCTTTTAACCTTAAATCATCGCAATTAAACATATATTTAATTTTACCAAAGGAAATCCAATCCATCTCAGCTTTCCTAGTAGTACTTCATTTTCCCACTTTTTCCTAACCATAATCCTCTTGCCATGTGTTGTATTTTCATATTTATTTAGTGAATTTAATTCTCCTCAGTTTTATCACTAACATCTTCTACGTTGCCTTCTTTATCACTTCATCTTCCACATTATGCCATCTTCTATGAAGCCAAAACTTACCCACAACAGGTGCATTCAAAATTATTTTGATGCACACTTTGTCTAATAAGATTAGTTGTATTAACATCTTCACGTAAAACATAGTTAACAAACACATTCTCATCATAATTAATTATGCTTAAACATAGTTTACCAAGGTTTTGTCAACATTTCCTAATGTAACTGAAAAATGAAGCAATAAAGTTCGGACATATAAAACCCTCCATTGATATTCTTATTCATATCTTCCTCTGCATCAAAACTTACCAATAAATATTCATTCTCCACATCCATTAATTCAAAGACACTTTTCAACAACAATTTAGAACTGACATGTTACGCTCTTCCATTTTGTGAATGAGAGTTGGACTTTTTATGTAATTTTCAACATATTTTTTATAACTTTCAGTTAAAAATCATTTTATTTCTATTTTGTGAAACCAAAATCAGATTAGGTAAAGAAGTTAAGCTACTTAGAAAAAAACAATAAAGTTCTAACTAATGTATTTTTTTATCTAATCCAACTTCCTCACATTGAAGAGACAACGATAAAAAAAAAAAAAAAAAATTTAAAATTAAAAAAATAAAAAAAAAAAAAAAAAAAAAAACTTTACACTTGTCAAATTGATCCAAAAAAATAAAAATATTTAAAAACAGAATATATTAATTATATATTAATGTATAAATATTAAGAAAAATTGGGGACCATGACCCTTCTTATGTTATAAAGAAGTTCCCTCATTGGAGCTTTCCTTGACAGTGCAGTGTAATGCAGTACCTAACACTGCAGTTCAAACTAAAAAGCAATTTCATGCTTTATATTAGAATCCAAAACTGTTGCAACCATGATTCCAATTAAATCAATCATTTTAGTGTTGTATGTCCTTTGCTCTGCCCCATAAAGAATCTACCTCTGTAAATCTGCATAAAATCATAGAGACATTTAGACCACTAAATTCTCCCTTATACTTTAACTAAAACATATGTCTGTCTTCTACAGTTGACATAGACTTTTCTCTTAAATTGATATAAATTATTAAAAGCTCAAGTTTTCAACAAGAATCTTAATCACTATTCCTCGATTCTACATTAAAAATATACTGATATTTTAAATATTCTTTTAATATATTTTAAAATGTTAAAATTAGTGGTGAACAATATATTATGAAACCAAAGTAGAGAAATAGTATACGAAAAACTAACAAATAATCCAAATTCCTATTCTCTCTTCTTCCATAGAGTTCAGATTTTTTACTAGTTTCTTTGATGTTGTCATCTGTAAACATTAAAAATACACTGTATTAATATTTTAAATATTTTTTTAATATATTTTAAAACGTCAAAATTAGTGTATTATAAAAAAACAGTAGAGGAATAACACAAAAAATCTAACAGATAATCCAAATTCTCTTTCACCTCAATCACCATAACTCTTTCATGAACCAATTATGTATAAAAAATGAATATAAACACAATACTTTACATTTTGAATAAGTATTTAAGGAAAACTATTATGAAATACTTTATCCAAACAATACAATTTGAAAATCTATCCCTTTTTAATTATTGCTACAATTATTGTTATTTATAAATGCCTTACTTTAATTGTTTTAATTCATAAATACTATATTAATTTAAATAAAAAACTCACCAGATAGATAAACAAAAAAAAATGTCTTTTTTGTTTTGATTTACTTCCAAAAGCGAGATAACTTTTTCGTTTCCGGGTTTTTTTTTTCTTGAATTAGTTACATAGTTTAAAACATTTAACTTTAATTTTAACTCCTCTACTCTCTCACATCATAAACTTCGTTTAACAAAATGAAACCAATGTCAAGTGAGTTAATCACCTCAATTAAATTAATCAATCAATTACTTACAAAATGCTTTAAATACAAAGACAATAATTAATTGGTCCAATCTAATATAAAACACACACTGTATATATTATAAAAAAAAAAACAGTGTAACACATTCGGTTTAATTAGTGTTTTATGTTAGAAAACAGTGTATTAATGAGTAAACAACCTCAAAATACGAAAAACAAAAAACCTAGGTTCTGTTAGAAAAAAAAAATAAAAAACACGTGTTATATGTTTGAGTGTAGATGACAGTGACACCCGAGAGAGAAAGAGTGTGTGCAGTGTAGTTTGGATCCAAACCCAAAGGTAGTGTTTGGAATCTCTTCTTTGCCAATCCCTACTCTGGTTTTCATTCCTACAAACCGTTGACTCTGACTCTTCTTCATTCCATCGTCACAAGATTCAGATCCACTATCATTCCATTTCCTAATTCCAGTTCCAAATTCTCCATGAAACCCTAATTACACCATTGTTCTTCAACTTCAAACCTTTAACAATGGCGCAACAAGATCTCAAACCCTCCATCAACTCTTTCTCGTTCCCAAAAACCCTAAAGCTCAAGACCAAGCAGCAGGAGCTCCTCATCCGCGTCGCCACACTCGCCCTCATCTACGTCCTCGCCTTCATCACGCGCCTCTTCAGCGTCCTCCGCTATGAGTCCATGATCCACGAGTTCGACCCCTACTTCAACTACCGCACCACGCTCTTCCTCACGCGCAATGGCTTCGCCGAGTTCTGGAACTGGTTCGACTCCGAGTCCTGGTACCCGCTCGGCCGCATCATCGGCGGCACGCTTTACCCCGGCCTCATGCTCACCGCAGCTGCCATTCACTCCCTTCTCCGCTTCCTCCGCCTCTTCGTTCACATCCGCGAGGTCTGCGTCCTCACCGCCCCTTTCTTCGCCTCCAACACCACTCTCGTCGCGTATTTCTTTGCCAAGGAGGTCTGGGACTCCGGCGCCGGCATTGTTGCCGCGGCGCTCATCGCGATCTGTCCCGGGTACATCTCGCGCTCCGTCGCTGGCTCTTACGACAACGAGGGCGTGGCGATCTTCGCGCTGTTGCTGACTTTTTACCTCTTTGTGAAGGCCGTGAACACTGGCTCGCTGGCGTGGGCTTTGGGTTCGGCGTTTGGGTACTTCTACATGGTGTCTGCGTGGGGAGGTTACGTTTTTATAATCAATTTGGTGCCGCTTTATGTGCTGGTGCTGCTTGTGACGGGGAGGTACTCGTTGAGGTTGTATGTGGCGTATAACTGCATGTATGTCTTGGGGATGCTGCTGGCAATGCAGATTAGATTTGTGGGGTTCCAGCATGTGCAGTCCGGGGAGCACATGGCGGCAATGGGCGTGTTTTTCTTGCTGCAGGTTGGTTTCTTTTCTCTATCCGTGTATGTGTGTTTAGGATTTTATCTGGGACGAAAAATAGATGCAGTTGTTTGGGTAGTTTTGAAAAAAGGGTCGCGAATTGGTAACAATGTTAAATTTTTATTTTCTTATTTGGACTACTGCACCATAATTGGCAATGTTGTGGTTTCGGCTGCAATGTCTAGGCTTCTGAATGTAAGCGCCACCAAGGTTTTAAATTGTGGTGACAGTTTTGATGGGATACTTCTTGTTACAGGAAATTTTGGACAAATGTGTGTAGGATTTTATCTGGGACAAAATTTAGATGCCGCTCTTTAGTTAGTTTTGTTGAGGTTTTAGAAGAATGTTTGTAACCCCGATTTCAGTTGCAATGTCAAGGTTTTTGGGATTGAGTGCCACAATTGATGGTCCGCAATTGCGATTTCAGCTACAATGCCTAGGTTTTTTGGAATTTGTGACTGCAATTTCAACCACAATATCAACGTTTTTGGGAATGTAGCTGCATTTGTCTGCAATTTCCTGCAATATTAGGGAATACAATGGAATTGTCCCCTTAATTATGACTTCATTTTCCTGCAATATCAAGGTTTATGATGGATGGAGTTGTGACCAAAATTTAAAAGCTTTTTCTTCAATCAAAATTAGAATTTCAATTTTGGTAACATAGTAAATATTTGCATTAATGTCCAATGTAGATGACTAAATTGATACTTTAGTTCTTGATTAAAGAACAAGGGTGAAAGCACATTAGGAACTGCGCTTAAGTTTTGTCCTTTCATGGGAGTTGTTTTTCTCTTAGCGTCTAACTTGGTTGTTTTTGCAGGTGTTTTTCTTCCTGGATTGGGTGAGGCATTTGCTAAGTGACACCAAACTCTTTCAGTCCTTTTTGAAGATTACTGTGACCAGTGCGGTTACTGTTGGTGCTGTTGCTTTGGGAGTGGGCATGGCGTCTGGTTATATTTCTCCATGGACTGGGAGGTTTTACTCCTTGCTGGATCCAACTTATGCCAAGGATCACATTCCGATTATAGCATCTGTCTCTGAGCATCAACCAACTGCTTGGTCATCCTTCATGTTTGATTTCCATATCTTGCTGTTCCTTTTCCCTGCTGGTCTCTATTTTTGTTTCAAGCGCTTGTCTGATGCCACAATCTTTTTAGTTATGTATGGTCTTACAAGCATGTATTTTGCGGGGGTTATGGTTCGGTTGATTCTTGTTGCTACCCCTGCTATGTGCCTCATTAGTGCTATTGCGGTTTCTGCCACCATAAAAAATTTGACACGGGTAGTGAGGGCCAAGAGCCCAGCTGTTCAAAGTGGATCTACTAAAGGAACTAGCACTGCAAAAAGTTCTTCTAAGGTTAGATTCTTTTAGTAGCCCATTTAGTGAAAGGCTTCTTCAGACGAATTGCATTCTATTGTGTTGAAAGTCTCTCGCCTTTATAATCACATGCTAATCCAGTAAAGAGTGTACCCGTCCTTCTACTTTGTCCACTTGCTTTCATTTCTTTAATTTCAAGAAAGAAAAATCTGTTTTCGTTTGGTATATTCCAAACAAAATATTTACTTAAATGCCAATGTGCACCAGACAGCTGGTATGGTAATTGCCATGTTCTTTCACAACAACTAAATGTAACTTCACGTGTTTATCTTTTTTCAGATTGATATTAAATATTGTATGAAATAGTGTTTTGTCTCTTAATGTTGTTGCAGTGAATGTTGATGTGACTACTTAATAATCGGTGTATGATTGCTGTTATTTAGGGTGTAATTGACAACTCCCAGCCTTTCCAAAGGAATGGTGCAATTGTGTTACTCCTTGGTGCTTTCTATTTGCTCAGTAGATATGCTATTCACTGCACTTGGGTCACATCAGAGGCTTATTCATCTCCCTCAATTGTCTTGGCTGCAAGGGGTGCTCATGGCCAAAGGGTCATCTTTGATGATTATCGTGAAGCATACTATTGGCTTCGACAGAACACTCCACAAGATGCCAAGGTGATGTCATGGTGGGATTATGGTTATCAAATCACTGCCATGGGAAACAGAACTGTAATTGTTGACAATAACACATGGAACAACACTCACATAGCTACTGTTGGGCGAGCAATGTCATCCTACGAGGATGAGGCTTATGAGATAATGAGATCGCTTGATGTGGACTATGTATTAGTCGTGTTTGGTGGTGTTACTGGTTATTCTTCTGATGATATTAATAAGTAAGGCCATATGAAGTATTTTGTTTTGTTTTTATATCCATGTTTACTTCATGTGTGAGCCCACTTCTTTAGGAAAAACGCTAGATAGACCAGTCTTGCATTCAGAGGTTTTCACATACAGCTGGCTTCATTAGAGTCGTTGAGCATATATGTGCTTGAGCATAAAACAGATAAAGTTAATAAACCATATGTTTTAAGTGTTGTCACTCTAGCTCAAGCCACTCATATTGTGTAGGTAGCTTTACTCTATTTTTGAGACTGTTCACTCTCATTTCAATAGTTGGCGCCTTTAGGCTGTCCTTATTCTTTATTGTGTGTCTTACCTTCCCCTTTCATAGGAGGAGTGTGTATTAGCCTTCATATGTTCTAGAAAATAAAATATTTATATACATTCCATCATCAAGTTTGTGCAGATTGGCTGCCCATTTTTATGGAAACATGAACTAGGAAAACTTGGTTCAAATATGTTTCCAATTGTGGCTTTAATTCTTACACTGTTTTTGCATGCAAAAACATTTCTAGGTTTGTAATGTCTTCACTGATCAAAGTAAGCTTAGATAGTATGTTGTTAGATTTTTCTGGTGTAAAATTTTATTCCTTTCTGAAGATGTAAGTATATATACACTTATTGAGTATGTCCCAAATATTAACCTTGCAGTTTTTCTTCTGATTTTTATTTGTTTCTTATTTTAATTTGTACAGTGCTAGTATTTCTCTATCTTCTCTGCTATAATACGTTTAATACTTTTAAAACAATATTTTTGTGTAGATTTCTTTGGATGGTGAGAATTGGTGGCGGAGTTTTTCCTGTGATAAAGGAACCTGATTACCTTGTGAATGGAGAATATCGAGTAGATAAAGGAGCTGCTCCAAAGATGTTGAACTGTCTCATGTAAGTTTTGTAGCATTACTAGTTTAGCACTACAAGTCTATGTTTGGGTTTTGGTGTAAAATAGAGAATTATGTACTAAAATTGACAAGTGTCCTCTAGCGGCACAGAAGTTTAAATAGGTTGGAATTTGTAAACAGTCTACGACCAGGGAAATTGGGTTTTCCTAGGTAGTATTTGATATACCCTATTTTGGGTTCTATTTTCCTTAAAAAGAGAAGTTGTGCAAAACAATGTTTTGTAGAAGCTCTTACCATAAAAGCAGTGTTTTTTTTTTGTTTAGAATCCCAAGACCCCAAGTACACTGTCAAACAGTTTTCAATTAGTAAAATTTAAAGTAAAAGCAAGGGTAAATGCTATTCTAGTGTTTCCCCAGTGCGAATCAGGTTCTATTTATACACATTAAAGAGTGGAGAATGTTCAGAACTTCAGGATAATATTATTTGCTGGTATTTGAATCGTATGTAAAGGAACTTGATGAATTGATACATGTTGAATTTAATTATATTTTTCGTATCTATGGTTCTTAGGTACAAGCTATCTTATTATCGGTTTGGGGAGCTGACAACAGAATATGGCAAGCCACCCGGGTAAGTTCCATGGCTCTTGTTTATACAATTTTTACAAAGACTCCAAAAAATCTAGGTGTCCTTGCATTTGTGGTTTTGACAATGGGAATGAAGAATCTAAGCTACTTTGATTAGCTAGCTATATGGAAATCACACGTTAAAAATATCCAAATTATGTTTTAAGATTTTGGAGTTCGATAAGTCTATTTGCCTTTTTATAGTTTACTATCCAATGTAGAAGATTACGTTATGCATAAGTTTAGGGTATCCGCCCATGTACATACTTAGTGCAGTAGCCGGTTAGACTGAAATATGTTTACTCCCAGAATCTCTAGTTCAAATTACAGCCTTATATCAAACCTGTTCAATTTTCATAACTAGGTGTTTCTTGCCACATTGTTATCTTCGCTTATGTAGGAATAAAATATGAATTCTTGTATCCGTTTGTCCTATGGACCATCCTCAATGATGATTCGTGTAATATTGTGTGTATGCTTGTTAATATGTTCTGTTTGATACAATGACAGATATGATCGCGCCAGAGGTGTTGAAATTGGAAATAAGGACATAAAGCTTGAGTACTTGGAAGAGGCATTCACTACACAGAATTGGATAGTTCGTATTTATAAAGTGAAACCTCCTAAAAACAGGTGGTAACTCTAATCTCCCAACCCCAAATGCCCAAAAAATGCAAAAGAAAAGACTGTTTTCTCCGCGGGAAATGATAGCTTTCTAGTGAACTTGAGCGTTGAAAATCTGTTTACAGATTCTGGACCAATTTTGAAGTATGTAGAATTAGTTGAGCTCATTTTGTGGATTTTGTTTCTCTTTACTACAGTTTATGACTTACTGCCAACTTAACTTATTGGCTTGGTGTCACATGTTTGCCACAGATTATACAATATTGCCGTAATACAACTTTTAGAACCGAGCCAAACAAATCATTCTAGTATGGTTAATTGCCTAATATTTAGTTTCAAATAAATAAATCTTTACGTTGTATGAAGGAAACAAGAGATGAACTTTTATTTTCAAAACAATTGATCTGTGAGTTGATGTTTCAAAACAAGTTAACTGTTAAGCTAATTGGTGGCTGTTATGCTGAGTTGTAGTTAATAAGCTTATAGGTTATAAGTTTTAAATTAGTAAGTTAACTCGATATTAATTTTTATTTAACTTAACGTTATATTCTTGTTTATATTTTTTGTTGTATTTAGTTTTCATGTAGCATTATGAAATAAAATTTATTACTTCAATTTATAAAGTTAGACTTTTTTTAATTTGAACGGCGTAAAACTTGAAAGGTAATCAATAAATAGTATAAATACTAAACTAATTAATTATATCTGCAAAGTTAAAAATTAATAATAGATAAATAAAATGTAAGATAATAAAAAATGTACTAAAATATATAGAACATTAATGAAAAATTCAAATAAGCTAAAATTAGATGTTCAAAGCATTTTATAATCTATAAACTAGAAATTCCTATAATAAACTAATGCCAGATGTTTGTCAAATTGTCTTGAGTTTGATGAAATTAATTTATAAACTAATTGATTAAGTTAATAAATAGTTAATTGGTTTATTAAACTCATTTTAATACTTCTCAGAATCAATCTCCTACTAATAACTGTTTCTTTTATTTTGGAGTGTCCCACTCGATATATTTTCACACAGGAACTAATAAATATAATATTTTTCTCGTAAAAAGATTAGGAAGTAGTCTTACACGTTTTGAATTTTATTCAACTATAGCAATTGATTGTTTTTCTCGTTCCACTTCAAAGATAATTGCATAGTAAAAGTATAATCAATAAAGCATAAATAGCGTTAACTTTTAAAAAGAAAAATTATATTTGTCAGAGAAATACAGTGGAACCGAGGGAGTGGTAGGATTAGAGACATTAGAATGTGATGACTTGTTTGACACAGCAATGATAATATTTTTGTGCGTGTCGGTAATGTGATTCGGCCATGTGCCTCTGTCATTATCTCGTGTAATAGAAAGTGGGAACACGCATGTGACTTATTAATCCCTTCATCACACGTTGTTTAGTTTCAATTCAACTCTCCTGCTTTACTCGTTCCATCACAACTTCAATGTACATTTATGTGAAAAACGCAACCACCATACTTTGCGTATGAACACGATAACAGATCTTGTACTATGTGCCCATGATTGGATGGACCACTTCATGGAGCTTTAAATTTTCATTACATGCATTTTGAATCCTTAAAACTTGCCTACATCAACACAATTATTAGAAATAGCACATGAAATTAGCAGAATCAAATAATCATCATAAGATGAAGAGTTTCATTGCTTAACAGATGAGATGACAGAACAGAATACACTCAAATGTTAAGATATATGAATGAGGGTAAAGAACTAGTAAAGTAACCCTGTAAACATGGTTTACACAAATTAAATCCTATTGCAGTATAATTGGTCTGAAGAAAAAATATCATAAATACTTACATAATGTATTCAATAATAATAACATGATACAGTTAATCACTGACTCCATCATTTAACAAAGGAAATTATCAATATGTAAATAACTCTTTATCACCAGGTGGGGTTGACCAATTTACATTATTGGTACACATATGAAAAACCAGTTGCTTAGCATTTTCAAGCACCTTTTACTCAGTTACTTACTGCTGAAACTTTTCTCCTTAGGAGGTCATCTACCCCTTCCTAGGCTTGGAATAAATAAATATCCTAGTTGTGTAATCTTGTTTTTTCTCTTTTTTTTTTCTTTCTTTACCTTCTCTGTTCAGGCTCACTAACCTGAAGCAGTTGTGCATCTGTTGCAATTTATGTTCATGTAATGTCAAAAAATAATTTGCTCAAAAGGGAATCAATTTACACTAATCAAGGGCAGCTTTGCTTCTGCGGCCAGTGATTGGAATAGGCAAACCATCAAAGATAGGCTTAGAAATGGCTGCTTGCAAGTCCGGTTTCAAGTTCCATATCGCCGGCGGCCAGGCTGTTGCTGAGTTCATCTTTTCCTGCTCTCTGAGGCTTGATGCACTGGACGATTTGCGCACGCCGGAGAGGGCATCGGTGAATATAGATTCTCCCAACCCCACTGGAATTGAATCTAACCATCCTGATTCTGAATCAGGAAACAGTGCTGCTCGGCTAGCCGATTTCGGCCTCATGGCTAATGTTTTTCCAGTTGAAGAAAAACCATTTGATCCATTGCCATTTCCTTCTTTCAAAAGCTTTTCTGGGGTAGTAGCTCCATTATCAACTTCAGCTTTCTGACGTCTTCGGACAGATTTCTCATCAGACCTTTCATCCACAATTTCTGCAAGAGGAATGTAATCACCATCCCCTGTCAGTAGATCATAGACTAAATTTGTTGACTTGGGGTAATCATTTGTTGCTGATTGAAGGTCTGAAATTGGAGAAGCTTTGGGAAGCCATTCCCCTCTAGAATGATCAGAACTCAAGGGTGTATAAACTGCCATTTCTGTTCCATTGAATGTATCTTTGGAATCTGAAGATTTGAGGCCATAGAATTTCTGTAAAATGCTCATAGCTGGAGAAACATTTGGCTGAGGAGGTTTCAGTCGTAAGGACTGGAGAGGTTCCTTCATGGCAGATTGACCTATGCGTAGGGGTTTCCTCTCAATGCTAGAATCTCTGCAATGAGTTTCAGATAAAAATGAGTTTCCATAATCCAGCACAATGATCTTAAATATAAATCAGAGTGACTGGCTGGTGAAGCTATGTTATCTGCAACAAATTCTAAGAATCAACCTAAACTTCATTATTCATCTATTTCATTCACTGCACTTAAAATATTCAGCATATGTAGCTGATAACTAAGCACTTGCAATTTCAAGTTTGGGGCAAGGACTGCTGTCAAAATCTAAAAGGAGTAGATTGTTCTATAATATACACAACATGCTACAGTAACAAATTAGGGAAGGAAGATATATTGTAATTGTAAGATATATTATAGAAGATATTGCAAATTTTTCTTTACAAAAGCATTTAAATATTGCAATTGACAACGAGAAAAAACTGAAATGAGTACAACTGAAGTACCCTGACTTGGCAGGTTCATCTTGTGGACCAGGAGCAGGAGATGGTGGATGACGTCCTGGTAATGGAATTTTCAATGTCTTCAGTGCAAACATTTGAAGATCTGTGGCTAACCCATTCATCCTTTTGATGTCAGCTACCTAAATCATTACAAGAAAATTTTATCAGAAGATTTCAGTAACATTAAGCAACTCAGAGTGAGGTGTAGGCATCTCAAAAAGCAGTCAATAGAATTGTGATTTTCCATGCCATACAATATCACCTGTGGCTCTTATAGAGGCATTTCTAAAAGAGAATGCATTGCGTTCATAAAGTGTTTGGTAAACTATAACTATGAAAAGATCTAACCAATGCAAAGAACAAGTGAAAGCATTGATAAGATGGAAGGGGATAAATTCTTTTCTCCCATAAAACATCTGTCAAAACTGAGAACCATTCATTCCTGTCCTTATTTTCCTATTCATAATCTTTCAGTTGATCATCAAAAACATCCTAAAAGTGGAGAATGAAACACAACGAAGTAATCATGGATTCAATACTCCCAAATAACGAAGAACCATTCACAGTATAAGCTTGACTCCTTTCACACACACTCCCTATTGGCATTACTGATGATTAGAGGAAAAACCGAGGCACTTGACTCAGACGGTTGTGTCAGATTAGCTTACCCCCAAAGGGTAAAAAACAAAACACAGACACAAAACTCCATCCCTCCAAAAAAATACAGAGAATCTTGAAAACTACATCATAACATACGAAATCTTTATCTTGTATTCTTGTTCATATACATCTAAAACCCTTAAACTAAAAAAATACAATTTAGCACACCTACAAAAAAAAAAAAAAACAACAAAACCAAAAAAAACAAATATAAAAAGCAACCAACTTTACCATGCCTGAACCAATTCAAAGTCCGAACCCGAAAAAGAGCACAGAAGACATTACCTCAACACCATACTTGATTGCCACACCAGCAAGAGTGTCAAACTTTGAAACCTGGTGTTCTATGTAACTCAACCCATTACCGCCGCCTCCGCCGCCGCCGTTCTGCAACCCGTTTGACGGCGACATCTACTCCGATCAACCCACCGACAGCAAGATCTACGATCTAAGACAGAGAAACATGAAATTGACTTAAAGGAGAAGTGGGTGAAGAGGGGAATTCCAGAGAGGGAGCAAAAGGGTCAAAGAAAAATGTGATCTTGGAAGAAGAAAAGGAAAGTTGAATATGGATAGAGGAAAGAAACAATAGACGGAAGCTTGGTTATTGGAGTGAGATTTTTATTTTGATTTCAGAGGAAAATATAAATAAGAAAATGGGGTTTTTTCCTTTTCATCCTTTAAAGCTTCTACAGGAATTTGACTTTATTCCACACAAACACCACTTCTGCAATGCAAAATATGGGAGTTTCCAATTTCTTGTTATTTAACTTTTTTCTTTCCTTTTTTTATTAATGTAAACCATGTAACTCTTCATTTTTTTCTTTCTGGTAACAAAAGATAAGTCAATGTTAAATGTGAAGCGAATTGAGAAATTAATAGTAATATCAATTACTAATCTCACAAAATCTAAAAATATTAAATGGATGGTTAAAAAAATCTCTTTTACACTGCCATTAATCACAAATTCCTATAACTATAATTTGTACCCAGAATTACTACAAGATACTATTTTTTGTTTTTATTGTAAAAATTAATCTATGTAAGAAGCTACTATAAAATTTTAAAATATTATATAATAAGTTTGACTTGTAAAATAATTGTTATAAAGTTAAATAATTATTATAAGGATCATTCATATTTAGATCGTCAAATAAAAATATTCTATAGAATCAATACAAAGACTACTTATTCTTTATAATAGTTTTTTTCTTTAATTATATTAAATTTATTTTTTATTGATTTGAGCAAAAAAACTTTTACCCACAAAGTAAACGTTCTTAAAACTCAAATTTTGATTCCAAAAATTTATTCATGATAGATATTCAACGCTTTGCATTTACAATTTCCATAAATTTATTTGTTTGTTTTCCATAGAAGAATACCTTATTCCAATAAGCAAAGATAAATTAAAGTGTAAGCAAATTGATGACATTGGAAACACGACTCATTGTTTCAAATAAACAATGTCTTTCTTTTCGATAGTTAACTTGGTTTCAAGCAATTTCAATGTGGCATTATGCAAATTACTAAAACCAAAGAGAAAAAAACAAAGAAAGTCAAATGATTGTGCAAACAAACTCCTTTGAACCACTTTTAGATTTGGAATCACGATGATGAACTCACGCTTCTTTCCTCAATTTCTTAATTGAGTTTTCCAATTGTTTATTGTTTTTGGTAAATTTGTGGGTTTAATAAGTGAGATGATATCCACTTTTATTTAGATGTATTAGTTTACTACTCGTTTTTTGAAATATGTCGATCTAGTCCTAATTTTTTTAGAATGTCTTAATTAGGTATTTTTCAAATAAAAATTACTAAAGTCGTTAACTTAATTTATGACTTACCATTAAATTTTAATAAAAATATTAATACTTAATTTTGTAAGTTATCTTAAATATCAATACTGTTAATAGTGTTAATAATATTTTGTTGAAAAAAACCTAATTGAGACTTTTTTTAAAAATTGAGACTTTTGTATAAGCCGTACCAACTTGACATATTAAAAAAAAAAAAGTGGTACCATTCGACTAATTAAACATTTGTGTATTTAATTTATTGAATAGTGTGTGATTTGTAGTGTTGTAAAGTGTAATAAAGAGAGAAACGTTGTATTAATGTTCCGAATTTTATATAATTGGTTAACGCGGTGAGAGATATGCGTGCACCGACACATAGTATATAACACAGCCAAAACCACTCAACGATGTGGTCCCCTAATGATTGTAACACTTTTGAACTCTTTCATTTTTATCTCATTGGGTTCTTTTTTTTTCTGTATTATTGTTTGGTGGCACCTCTCATTCATCACATTTCATTCTCCATTTCTTTTAACATTTCCTCACATTTTACATATAAGGATTTGGTCTTATTTTAAATACTGTGATGTGAGCACCCTTTAAGAAATAAATATTAATATATAGTAAATTCAGTTTATATTGATGTATGGTATGATAACAAATAATATAATTTAAACTAAACTTTAAACGATGTTGATATCATAAAATTTTAAGTTTCATTTAATTTTATAAACCTTACCTGTCAAAACAAGATTTATATCTATTTATATTTTTTATAAATGATATTCAATAACAAACCTAACAAGTTGATTTAATAATTAAGTATACTTATACATTACATACATTAAACAATGTTTTTCAAACACCATTCACAACTTTCAAACATTTTTTTAATTAGACATTGTTTTAATATATTTCAATGCTTTTCTACATCAAGAAAGTTTGGTATTATTTTTGTTTTATGCTTTAAAATATTAAAAGATAATTAGAAAAATGAGTGTTCGATTATTTTAATAACTTTTATACAAGTTTCAAGAAGAAAATTTTGTGCAAGCAAATGACAAGAACCAGATCATGTGGTCACCAACATTTTAGTAAAAAAAAAATGCTTGAGACATTAATTGTTCCTTGTTTTGTTGATCTGAACACATTTATGGTTGCGTGATTTTTGAATTTTTATACTGTTTTTTAAATAGTTTTACTGACATTTTTTAAAAAAATGTTGAACGTTGAATTTTTTTCTCAACAAAATATAGCATTTATTTTTATTTATTTTTTTATTATTATTATTATTATTTATTAAGTCTTAGTTAATAAATACCCTCATAAAAGAAGTTGACAAATACCACTTCTAAAATATCACTATAATAATCACCATTTAAACACATAGAAAAATGTTTATTATTGACTCCTGATTTTCTAATTTCTACTCACTTACCTAACCAGTGACACTACCCTGGAATAACTGCTTGCTTAAATAATTCTTCAGAAAAAAAAATGTAAACAGTAGAAGAATAAAAGTGAATTTATTGTATAAATTAACTTCTATTGATACTGTTTGAAGAGTTTATTAGATTAGTTAAAATGCAATTTCTGAAAACTGAAAAGTAAAAAAGAGTTATAGCTGTCATAAACTAATGCCTAACAAATAATCAAAGTCAAACAGTGCTGCTGCATTAAAGTCAATGGATTCTTTCACATTCTTAAGATTCCTTCTTTCTAAGGTTTCTATAATATATATATATATATATATATATATATATATATATATATATATATATATAAATAATATTTATACTTTATTATAACGTGTGAAAGCTTACTCAAAACAGTCAACGTGATAGAAACTACATACATTCACTAAATGACATTAAAAATATTTTTATACTCCATAGTTAGTCTTTTGAATATAGTGAGAGTTTAGTTTATGCAGTTAATTATGACACATTGTTATAGTAAACAAAAAGATGTACACTATTTAACTATATGCTATTTTTATTAGTTTAAGATTTTAATATGTAGTTTATCTAATAATATTATGAAATTTTTTTATTAAGAAAAATCTACATCAAAAGTCAGAAACCACAGTTTTTAATTTATTAAAGGTGAGAATGCAAGAATGGATACAGCTAGGGTTATAATATGTAGGTTATAATATATTGTTTGTTTATAACAAAATATTTTTTATTGCAGTTAAAGATGAAAATGAAAAATATATACCTATTAAAATAGTAATTTTCTTATGGTGTGTTTGGTTTAATTAAATAATGAATTAATTAAATATCCCTTAATTTCATCTTTAACCATTTTAAATACAAATAAACGGAATAAGACCTAACCCAAAGTCAGTTAAGTTCTGATGAGTATAACTTCAATTTAATATTTTAAATTCATACCAACTTTTTAGTTATTAAATTAGATAAATAGAGGTTTTTTGATTGTGAATTAATTTAGACAAAAAAAAAACCCTTTCATTCTAGTTTTGAATAAATGAAAAATTATACTGATTTCTTTTTAAAATAATTCTAATAATGATTATTATAATGATCTATAATTTTATGTAACTTATAATCAAATTTGAACAAAAATATTATGCTAACAAAATTTAAAATATATTCATAAATTTATATATTAAAACATTTATTTGAAATAAAATTAGATTGTACTTAATATTATTATTCATTTTATGCAGAAGCATTTTCTCGGGACTGAATGGGATATTTTGTTTTTCTTTGTTCGCAGTGTAGTTTTCAACATAAAGTTTGCAGACAGACCCTGTTTGTGTGGAGGATGGATGAAAAAGGTGGTTTGTCTAAAACTTTGGTATAAGGACACACACTAATGTCCACATCATTAAATTAACATAATCAAAATTAAAACATTTATCATCTTAAATAATATAATATTTAGACATTATTATAAATTTTAATAATTTTAACGTTTTGAAAAATATTACATCTATGCGCTAACAAGTTAAAATTTATCTATCATTTACATCACATGATTAAAATAAAAAAGAAAACAAGAAAAAACATATCAAATTTACGATAAGAAAATATTACTTTTCATATCAAATTATTACGTTGGGACTGTGTCTTTATTGTTTTTGTTCAACTTTTGTAAGAGTTGGTGAAAAATAATTTCCCATGAAAATTTTTACTATAGAAGGCAAATAAAAAAGGACATCCACGTGTTCTTTTATATTTGGAGAGACATAAAGATTAAAAAAAGAAAAAAAAACGTATATGTTAGGTATTATTATTTGATTGGTTGGAAGAAAAAACATTGGTAAATAATATTTAAATATTAGCTTATCAAGAGAGTTTAGCAAAAAAGAAAACTTTCAGTTTCCTAGAAATCTGGAAAACTATTTGGTTTACATTAAGATAATAATTTTTTTTTGGAAATTAGGTTTTTTGGGATTATATTTTACTCCAAGTTTTACAGAAATATATTTTCGTTAGTAAATGTGGAAATCTATAATTTTTAGTTAAAGTGTAAGGCCCAGTTCTTTTCTGCCCCAAATCTGATGGGCCTAAGAGTCGGTCCAAAGGTTAAAGCTGAGTCCATGTGCCCTAACCCTCACACTCTCTTCATTCACATATTCGCAGCCGCCTCCTCTCCCTTCGTACCGCTAGAGCTCTGCTAGGGTTTTCTTCTCACCTCGAACCAGTCCACCTAAAAGCTCAAGTAGTGAGTTCTACTCCACTTCTGCAAGTTCGTCACTCGAGCTGCTGTGCTCCGGGGTCCTGTGTCGAAGTTGTGTGAGCCCTTTTCCAGGTACGGGAAGTTAGGGTTTCAGTATTTTAGGTGTTGTCTTGGCTGTCCTTGAGTGAGTTAATGATTTCATGAATGAATCTTTCGTTTTGGTGTGATTAAATGCTTGTTATGCTTGGTGGATTTGATAAACATGGCTGTGGCAGTGAAGAACAGTGGCGAGACCTGTTAATCTCGCCCAAGCGAGTCCATCTCGCCTAAGCGAGATGAAACAGGGAGCTCGCCTAGGTTTATTGTGCGAAAAGTCGCCCAGGCGGCTCGCTCAACTTTTGAGCGAGCAGGCAACTCGCCCAAGCGAGAGGGATCTCGCTTAAGCGAGATCCCGTGTTGCCCAGGCCCTGGTTTTCCTTGAGCCCTCGCTTAGGCGAAGGGGGGGCTCGCCTGAGCGAGCCTGTCTCGCCTGAGCGAGACCCTTCAGCCTGAGCGAGGGGTTTGGGCGAGACAGGGTAGTGTTGGATTGCGTTTTTGTCCTCTTGTGCTTGGATTTGTTTGGGTATGACTGCTATGATAAGGTGCATGTACTAATGTATGAATATATGCCTAATGGGTTGCTATATATGTGTGACATGATTCATAAATGATGAATGATGAGTGTGGTGGAGACTTAGCATGTGAAATGAGTATACGGTTTGAGACTAAAGGAACATGGTGTAAATATGGGACTAGGCCCCAGACTCAGTGGGGTGGTGATGATCAGAGATATGGATTTGAGATGTGATTGGTATGAGGATTAAACTTCAAGGGTTGATACGGAATTGGAAAATATAATTTAATATTCTCTTATTGCTGATTCATGAACGTTGGTCCGTGTCAGCGTGTAATTCCTTGGGGTCTCTAGGTGAGACCTCCGGGGTCGCGCTTCAGTGGTCGGAACGTAATTCCATGGCCCCTGCTAGTGGGTGTTCATGGTGGTGTCCCATCTGTATAACTAGGTAAGGATTCAAGGTAAGGTTGCATCCTGACGCTCCGAGGAGCCAGTTAGTCTCACTTAGAGCGAACTGACTCTTGTGGTGGGAGTAGCAGGAGGCCTGAAACTCATTAAGGGCTAACCTTGTGGT
>Ga0214543_1002974_pt1 | contig 33276 bp, 31 predicted proteins | sample CNSS2metaG_FD_160094 | JGI IMG/M metagenome (GOLD analysis project Ga0214543, IMG submission 160094) | Root nodule microbial communities from cowpea collected in UCLA plant growth center, Los Angeles, California, USA - CNSS2 | ecosystem: Host-associated > Plants > Roots > Nodule | place: USA... | reverse complement strand
TCTCCAGTAATATAAATAGGGCGATGGTTGAAAAGAGGATCGAGCTGAAGAAAGTTGGTTATGGCAGCAAAGAGGTGTTTGGCAACGGTGTTTTGATCTCTTGGGATCTCTTGTGGGGTTGAGGCCACACTGAAGCCAGATCCAATGGGACTATCAAGAAAAAGAAGGCCAAAAATTCTGTTCCAAGAACCAGGGTTGAGGTGAAGGGTGAGGGATTGGGTGACTCGCCATGGTCCAAGCTCGTAGAAGTTGCCAAGCATGGAGGAGCAGCCAGGACCACCTTGGAGCCAAATCAGAAGTGGGGTTTGTGAGAGTGGCAAAGTGGTGTTTTGGGCTTCATAGAAAGCGTAGAAAATCGCAGAAGCAGATGTAGGACTGATTGGTAGGTAACCATACCTGCTGGGGAGGGCTTCTTTCGGGAATGAATCGCTTGATTGTGAAGCAGAGAGGCATAGAAATAAGCCGAAGAAGAGGAGGAGGAGAAGATTGTTTTTGACGATGTGGGACTTGTGGGTTGCTGACTCCATCATCTGGTGGCGTATATTTCAATGTGCAGTGATAGAGTTGGCAATGTACTAATAATAGCAATGGAAAAAACGTTGGTTTTGGATACGGACAGAAAGCAAAACAGAACAGAAGAAGAGAGAGATAGATAGTGGCTTCATCAAATTGCAGGCTCACAAGAAGAGTTTGGAATGACATGAGATTTTGAGTCTCTTAAACCTCTTTAGCTACACTACATAACTTGGAGTACGCGCAGATCAACAACAGGGTGAGACATAGTTTGTATAGCTCATATAAATTTAAATTACAAAATAATTATATATTTTAATATTAAATAGGAAAACAAATATTTCCATGAAACAAAAGTGATTTGTAATATTTATGTGTGTATAACAATAAAGGTGATTAATTAAACATTAACATAAATAGTAAATCTAACTATTATGATTAATAATATTCATAATTTTAATAATTAGTTTGTTTTGAATAAATATTTTATTAATTATATTTAAACTACATCTTTTTTATTCTTTAGACACAGTTTGTTAATTCAAAATAAAAAAATAAATAATTTTTCTGTAGTAATTATAATAATTCTGTTGAAACAAAGACATTAATGTAGCCTAATGCCAAAAAGGTTCCTTGCTATTTGAAGATATGAGAGAGGATAATCATAAAATGTCTTATTATTGCATCTCTAAAGAAATTGTCCAAGTTTAAAACAATTTGGTGATTGTACTTCTCCTTCATTCAAATTGGAAAATAATATTAAATAAATATATTCTCATAATATTATATATATATATATATATATATATATATATATATAAATTAAATGGAGTATAATTTGTCAATCAATAATATTATCAATTAAATACCTTAACTGTTCATACCTACTTATAGATATGATGCATATTCTCATTTTCAATCTCATATACTCTTCTATAGACATATATTTTTATGCTCTAACTGGCTTGAGCCTTAGAGAATCTTATATAGGTCTTGACACATTGGTGATAGAAGATGTTGGAAAGATTCTTCTAATGACATACTCACCATGAAACATGCCTATGAGCTGGTTTCTGATCAATATTATCAAATGAATCCAAAATTTGTACTCCAATAGAATGTGGAAGCGTACTTGAATTTGCTATTGAAAATTATGTGGATTGTCATATTAACAATAGATATGTGATCTTCCAAATGTAGAGGGCATTAGGTATTTTATCTTGGTTGCACTAGTGTAGAATTCTCATTTTACCTCGCCTTATATGCCTCGGTTGGCCAGGAACCAAAGCATATAATGGCGCGGTGGCATTTTTGTAATTAGAGCCAAGTTTTAGGCCTCGGTTCTCCAAATACCCGAAGCCAAAAAGGGGTATAGGCCCCAGTTCGCCCAAAACCGGTGCCAAATAGTGGTATAGGCCTCGGTCCAGTAAGACCCGAAGCCAAAAAGTGGCTGGACGTTAGCTGTTTGGCCTCAGTCCAAGGAGACCCGGTGCCAAAACGGGGTCTATGGCTTCGGTTCCCCTAACAACCGAAGCCATAAGGTTTATTTAGGGTTTAAATTTCGCGAACCATTCTTCTTCCTCGCCGCTTCCGAAGCCTAGTGGCGTAAGAGAGAGTGGCGTGGCAGAGGTTCTTCGAGTCGCAGGAAGCAAGTATGGGAAAATCTCGGGTCTGAATCATGCAGGTTGACGAAGAGCACGGGATTGACGAGTAGGTGGAGGAGGCATTCGGGTTGAAAAATGGGTCGGGCATGAGTCGGTTTGTGTTTGTGTGGTTGTTGCAGTGGAGCCATGAGAGTTCGCTCCCAGTGTCAATGACCATAGAGACGTTATGTGGGGGTGTGCCAACAGTGATGGAGATTGTGAGGCTAACATTGTGGTTGAATCGTAGCTTGTTGGGTGGTCTTGGGAGATACCCAGATGGAATCACTTGTGAGTTTAGTGGCAAAGTTAGAGTCTTGGCCTCACACATGCTAAGGGAGGTTCGATTCTAATAAAACACAAACCCCATTCAGAAGTTGGGTGCCATGAATCTGCTGCAATCCCATTCAGAAGAAAGGTTTGAGGGTCCAAGAACGCGCTGCAGCACTACGTAGAACAGGCCTCGGTTCAAGCGTGACCTGAGGCAGAAAAACGCTTTACGGCTTCGGTCCACACCCGAGGCCAAAAGCCATCCCTTTTGGCCTCGCCCCAATATGCTTCGGTTCTGGAACCGGGGCAGAATATAAAAAACAACCGGGACCAAAGACCCTTATTGTACTGGTGTTGGTAGGAATTTAGAAATTTTTTTCATAAATTAAAAAGCCTAGTATAAAGGCAGAATATGTAGAACAAGATGATATAGTAATCAAACAATTTGGATCAGAAAAATACTAACACATATAAATATGAAACATAAAGTCTCATGCAAGTAATCAAGTTGCAATTGGAATAACAAATAAGCTTGTTTTAAATTAAACTAGTTTATTGCAAGACCAAAGAACAAGCATTTTTTTTTTTTTACTTTTGTTTTTGTCTTAGTTATTGTGTTGTACTTCATATAATATAAGTAACAAAAAATCACAAAAGATATTATCAAATGTAAAAAATAAATAGTGCAATAATTTCATTCATTATGGTTACTCATTTATTTGATACAAAGGGATATAGGACGAGTTTCACCAAGCTCCACGATGAACACCAAATGTTCTTACCAAAGGAGTGTTGGTCTTCTGAGGTGACATGAATAGTCTGGATTGTTTATATGTGAATAAAATTGGAAAAATATCCATCGAAAAAGAGCATGGGACCTCTGAGATGATGTGGAGAGATTAGATCTTTAATCTGTGAATGAAACTAGAGGAATATCTACATGTAGAAGATTTTCTGACATTCGAATCAGTACAAACATTAAAAAATATAAATATAAAAAAGTATATGAAATTGAAAGTTAATAAGTGTCATATTTATAAATAAGTGTAAATCCTTAAAGTAATTAATTGATAATATTATTTATCGACTAATTACACCTTATAATATTTTATATATATATATATATATATATAATCAGATTTAATGAGATTTGTTATTGTAACATATTATGTTCAAATTGTATTTATTATGTTAATATTTTATAATATATTACAATTGTATTTATTACAAAAATAATATATATTGTAGAATATTATAAAAATATTATATTTATTTAATATTACTTTCTAGCCGGAGAACTACAGTGACATTGCTGACATAATACATATGTTATATGAGTTGAAGATGTTATGTAGAATTAAGTTTGCTTCGAAGACATTACACCTTCTTAGATTCCAATAAGCAGAAGTCCCATCACATTCCTTCTAGCCTTGTACTCAGATTTTTTTTATTTTTATTATTTGTAGTCGTAATATAAAAAATGCTATTTTATTGTGTTCTTAAAAAAAATTAAACCTGAAATTGCATTTTGAGTTATGTGATTTTGGCCCACTCATTCATAGAAATATATGTTGACTTTGCTTTTATATGTTAATCCATTTATTCATGGTTTGTTCACTGGAACCTTCAAATAGCATAATGTGTGAAATTTTTCTGGAGGGAATCGTGAATGACTTGATCTTTGAATTAATGAAGGGGAGTGAATCTAGAAGAAACAGAAGACAAAGGTGATTGCAGGCTGGACCCAATATTTATACTATATTAATCTTACATCTCAAATACATTTAAATATTAAGTACCCTATCAAGTGTTGCAGGCCTTGTGTGCTGATTCTACTACTACTTCGTTCAGTTATTTTAATGGACTATATTCCTAAAGAGAAATGATACAATGATACATTTTTTTTATCACTTCTCATATCACCTGATGTGGCGTGAAATATGTAATTTTTAACTTTTTTTAATTTAATTAAAAAATAAAATCACAATGCAGATGGTTAAAGTGTTCACTCACGCGCGTTGGACACTTACCATTCATCACAGAACCCTCCTCTCTTTTCATTTTTCTTTTCAAAAAACCTCTCTCCTCTGAACCAACTCTTCCCCAAAGCTGCCCAGAAAACCCTCTCCGCACACACCTCTCCTCCACCGTGAAAAATGAAAGACCCCTCTCTCCTTTCAATGTTGAAACCCCCAACCAGTATCAGTTATTCGAAAAAGCATATCTCCTTTTAATCCTGTAACCCCAATTCATCACAGAACCTTCCTTTTCCAAACCCCTATTTCCATTTTGATTTTTCAGAAAACCTTTCTCCTTTGAACCAACTCTTCCCCAAACCTCCCCAGAAAACCCTCCCCGCACACACCTCTCCTTTCAATGTTGAAACCCCCAACCCGTATCAGTTCTTCGAAAAACCATATCTCCTTTTAATCTTCAAACCCCAAATCCCTTTCACTTCATCACAAAAACCCTTTCCCCAAACCCCTTTCTCCGTTTTATTTTTGAAATCTCCCATACCTTCAATCTCGAACCCCCTGCAAGAAGGGCGATTTTGGAACCTACTGTAATCAAGAAGCACTCGTTTGTCCTTTCTCCTCGACGTCGTTCTGTCGATGAAGGCGACATAAATCGCGAAGAGCAAAGATTCGCACCTGCAAGAGTCGCGAAACCCACCGAACAACCATCCCATAAAGAAGCAAACACGAAAGGGTAACATTTTCTCCATTATCGGTTATGGTTTATCTGTGTGGATTTACTGGTTTGAAGACGTTCGATTGCTTGTCAATTTTGTGTTTATGGATAATTTTATTGCTTGTTGTTCTATTTTTCTTTGTTTGTTCTATTTGTCTTTGTCTATTCTATTTGTCTTTGTCGATATTGTGATTTTTGTGACTTGATGGTTGTCGGTGAACATACAATGTACAAGGAATTGAGCTACCATATGGTGTTAATTTCTCCATGTTCCAATTTTATTTTTGTTCATCTATTTCAACAGTGGCGCAAGTAATATGTTAATCAATTTGTGAAGCTAAACCGTGATGGTTGGGTAAAATAAGTTGTTTCGTTGACTATTATTACAAATTGTATATTTGTGGTTAATCGCGAAGTATTATTATGTATGTTGGAGAATTATTACCATTAAATGAATTATTTGATTTATATTTATTTTTGTGAAGTGAAGATCTGATTTGGGAATGATGAGTGATGCTAGTGAAGATGATGGTTGTACAACTGAGAAAAAGGTATGACTTTGGAAATATTTATATCAGCTTGTTCAATATATTTATTAAATAATGACTTTATGTGGTTTTTTTATGGTGGATGCAGATTTATTTCAGACATTCATGTCGGACGCAATATGTTGGTTCTTTGAATAAGAGCTTAACACCAGAACAAAGTATGAGAGGATAAATATTTCCCTCCATAATACATATATAATCAAAAGTCAAATGTTTGAATGACAACTGTCATATTCCTATCATATTTTACAATTGTTGCCAACAAAAACTATTTACTTTTATATACATCTAAAACTTAGAGCAAGTAATTCCGATGAATATTTTCGGGGTCCATAAACCAATCACATATGTAATGTTGTCTGAGTTCTTGAAATTGCTCCTGCGATATGGAATAAAGTAAATAAAATTATAACGAATGAATACCATGAGAGAAGAACGAAATTCAATAAAAGCCACTTATAGAAGTGTATGCGGGGAAGTTTTTTTCATCAAACATTGTTTCACCATCCCACAACTCAATATATCTCAAGGCCATCATGCCACAATCATATCTCAAAATATGTCAACATAAATTAAGTCAGAATATCATATCACTATACTAATATTGGATAAAATGTAAAACAAAAATTGGTACTTACAAATTGGGTTGTAGGGGGTCTTGGGTAAGGACTTCAAATTTAGGTTTATCAGCATCAAAATGATTTAAAAGGAAACCAAATAAAATCTCCATGTTACGGGCCTTAAAAAAAGCCAATACAAAATATCAACATACATTTTACACATCAATAACTGAACTTTCCAACTACGGCATTTATATTAAGAAGTAACTTACAATCGCATTGTCTATTCTTTTTCTTGCATGTCGTGTCCTCCCAAGAGAGTCAAGGACAAAAAATTGGCGTGTGCGACAGTTGATTGCATAACACCACCAATGTTGCTCATGGATTATAGGAGCAAATACCTTCCAAAAGAAAAAACAAAACACTCATTAAACATCAATAATTACTATTTAATAAATAAAACTACAAATCTTCATTCTTACAAAATCTGTTGTCAATATATCGTGTACTGAAACTAGTCCACGTGTCAAGAAATTGTTGTAGTCCCCTAAGATCCATTGACGTCTCTTTGCTTTTACCTTTCTACTATCTTCTACAACTACGCTCTATATTCAAAATATCACAATTACATTTTCATAAACCATCATCAAAAAAATCCATCAAATATAAAAACTTAAAAAATAATAAGAATTATAATATCGTATACAAAGGACCAAACACAACTCTCTTGATCAACCCATTCAATTTTCTTTGTCTATACATGAAGTTGTTGCAAGCAAACAAAATGGCCTGACAAAATTTGAAAGCAACAATGTCATTTCAGTAGGCAAAATAACAAGTTTATAAATATACATGACTTAATGCCATTACCATGTTGCAAAGTTTCCACGAGGACGAAATCCCTAACACTCAACTATGGTTAGTATTTGGTGATTTATGTCAACCACAACTTTCCTGAAAAGTGCAAATTTAGAATTAACTCTATATAACCGTGAAAATACAATAATGAAATTTATATCCACAACAGTAACCTACCTATCATTTTGTGACACAAGAATGTGATACAGTTAAGTTAAGTCTACATACAAAGAAATACCAACATTAGGACATGGGCCACATGATGATCCAGCAACAGATGTTTCAGAAGTGTCCTCATGGTAAGTAGTTGTCACAACTTTAGGTGGAGGGACCAGCTTCTTCAGTATATCGTCAACATCAAGATATTCTCCTGGGTTGTTTCGCACAACGGGCAAAGAAGCTTCAACTTCATGGTCAGTTGGTGGACTTATGTCATTCCTGAATACTTATTAATAATGAATTGAATATGAGTTCCTAATTTAAATATAAAAATCATTAAAAAGTATAAATATAAATGTAATAAAAGAAATTTACCTTCACAATGTTACAAATGGTGATGTTCAGGTAAGGAGGCACCCATGGGTTGTGACCATAAACTGAAACCTGATGAATCATATTTAAGATTTTAGATTTATATTTCATAACAATTATGAAAACCAAATGAGGTCAAAACGCATGAGGCGGTGAAAATACATTTTTCAAAATCATGGATGCTCCAACAGCAATATGGAAACCAAACTCAGGATCCATGACAGCTTTTCTATGGACGCTTGCCTTTGTTGTAGTTGAAGGGTCCTGAACCAATTAAAGAACAAAATATGAGATGCATTTCAAAATAATTACACACAACCCTTAATGGCATTTTACCTTAATTACTATGGACATGTCACCCAACCCGTTGGGGTAACATTCTTTCACCATACAGACAACCAAAGGTATCTTTTCCATTGATTTCCTAGAAGAGAGTAAAATCATATTTTTGATGTCCCCTTCAGCAACTAAACCTGAAAGCATGGATGATTATTATTTTTAAATGTAATGATGTGTTTAATGTAACCCTACTATTAGTGGTCCACATGCTTACCATGGTATTGAACAAACCTGCAAGCCCATTTCCAAGCATTTGAGTTGAAGTCTCGTGCATCACCTGCAGCAGTCATTTCCTTCATTAATTGTTGTGTATTTTGAGGTTCGTCCGATTCTCTGTTTAGCATAAGTACTTGTGTATTTCCTGCAGGGCCGGGAATGAATTCTGTGTTGGAATTGCATCTTTGGATGAATACATCACGTCAAACTCATCAATGTCAAGGCCCTCCCACGCTTCCATTAGTTCAACCTACATATTTGTTGTAGCCGGAAAAAAATTTCATGAGATTGAAAAAATGTTAGAGAAAGTGAACAAAGTAGTTGAAAATAATTAGTAGTGGGTATAAGAACATAGAAAAAGTCGTACACACCAAAAAATTGGATTGGGGATAAGTAGAAAGCACAACGTGATTAGGCGGACAAAGACGAAGTTTGCTTTGGTTGAGGTAAAGGTTTAGACCTTTAGGTTTAATTTATAATTGAAAAAAGTTGCAACTAACTATCTAATTAATTTCCCTGTTACATTGGAAGGCACAATCTACTTTTCCATCACCAACCAAATCTCATTCATTTAATGCAATTGATGGCTTAAACCAACCCATCCTCCATGGACAACGTCTCTTTTTTCTCCGCGCACAACGCATACACGATTACTCTTTAGGAATCGACCTACTTTGCTTAGTGGTGCATTCATCAAGTAAGTTGAGTAATAAATGGTTTCATTGATTATCCATTCAACTTATATGCAGCATTAATGGCTACCTCCAGCATGTGTGTTATTGTACTTTAAGTTTTAGGGTTTCTTAACTTTTCAATAAAATGCGAAATTAATTTGTCTTGGATTCTTATCGTTAACGACAGTAAAATGTTCATTGCATATTAATTTTGTTCACAAAGCAACAGACGTCCTTACCCATATAAATGTATTATAGGCGTTATTTTATTTTGTTCAACATTGTATTTACAGTAAGACTTATGAACTGCATTGAATGTTTATACAAGGAAAAAACATGGAAGAAACACATGCTCTGGGTTTGGATAGCATTACTCTAGTGGAAGATGATATCCCTGAAAACAACTGTAACACCATTGGCTCTATTTCAACCAACATCGACTCTGTTGAATCCCACTTGGGTTTCTTTCCAAAGGTGGGGATGACTTTTGAAAATGTGGATGAACTAAAGAAATTTTATAAACAACATGCAATCATAAGTGGTTTCGGTGTCCGAATCAGAACATCAAAGAAAGACGATGATAATGAGTTGTGCTACGTCAAACCATGTGTCCAACATCCCCCTAGAAAGAAAAATAATCCCGACACAAAGAAAGGCTTGCCCTGCACGTGTTACTGCTGTTAAAAAGGAATGTGAATGGTTGATTAAAAGTGTGGTGGAGGAACATAATCACCATTAAGTCCACACAAATCAAGGCTTGTGCGCGGTAATAGGAAGATAAATATGCAGGCAAAAAGAGTAATCGATATCAATGATCAAGCGGGAATATGTTTGAACAAAAGTTTTTGGTCTTTGGTATTTGATGCTGAGGTTATGAAAACTTGGATTTTTTGGAAAGTGATGTCAGGAACTATATTGTTCAGCAGAGACAAGTGCTGGTTAAGGATGACGATTGGCAAGCATTGTTTAATCATTTCTCGAGGTTGAGGGAATTAAATAAGGATTTCTTCTGTGAAATCAACTTCGATAAGGAGAACATAATTACTAATGTGTTTTGGGCGGATAGTAGGAGTAGAGCGGCATGTGTAGATTTTGGGGATGTGGTGTCATTTGACACAACATACTTGACTAATAAGTATGACATGCCTTTTGCCCCATTTGTAGGTGTAAATCATCATGGTCAATCCATTTTATTAGGTTGTGGGTTGTTATCATCAGAGGACACTAGAACATTTATATGACTATTTACATGCTAGTTGCATTGCATGTCAAATAAGGCACCACTTGGAATCGTGACCGACCAATGCAAGGCCATGAAAAATGCAATTGAAATTGTCTTTCCCAATACAAGACACAGATGGTGCCTTTGGCACATCATGAAAAAAGTGCCTGAGAAGTTGCAAAGGTATTCAAGTTACAAGCAAATTAAGCATGACATGAAGCAGTTGGTGTATGAGTTAGTGAGTGTTGATGGTTTTGTGTGTGGTTGGGATAAGTTCATCACAGAAAATGGATTACATGAAAATGAATGGCTTATAACACTTTATGAAGATAGACATCGCTGGGTACCATGTTATTTGAAGAATAACTTTTGGGCTGGCATGTCGACTACACAACGAAGTGAGAGCATGAACGCATTCTTCGACGGTTTCATCAATTCGACAACCACATTGCAACAATTCGTGGTTCAATACGATAATGCCATTAGGCAAAAGGCTGAGAAGGAGTGTGAAGCTGACTTTGCATCCTTGAATACCACTATTCCTTATGGGTCACACTCCATTATTGAGAGACAATTTTAGGCTGAATACACTCATGCTAAGTTTGTTGAGGTTCAACACAAATTTAGGTGTAAAATTAATTGTATGATTAAACACGTTTTAGTTGAAGCGGGAACCTCAAAATACCATGTTAAGGAAGAATTTATGTGGAAAGGTCAATGCGCAGACAAGTATCATGATTTATTGTTTGATCATCACACGCTTGACATACAATGCACTTGCCTTCTCTTTAAGTTCAGAGGAATACTTTGTAGGCACTACTTAGTCGTGTATGGGCAAGAGGGCGTTAAAAGTGTGCCAGACAAATATGTTTTAGAAAGATGGAGCAAGTTGATGCGTAGAAGGCACACGTAGATAAGGGTTGCATGCAATTCTGAAAAGGAAAAAACTAATTTCAAAAGGTATGATGCACTTTGTAAGCGTTTCTATGAGATTGTCGAGGTGGCATGCGAGTCAGACAACGGAACAGAATGTTTGTTTAAGAAATTGGACTCCATTGCATATGATCATGGATTGTCATATTTTGATAATCCGAAAAAGGGGGTTGAATTCGTGACTGAAAATCATTGTCCTCTACAGACCGTGTCATCCAACAAAAGTGTCCACAATCCTATTTCTATTAAGAGAAAGGGAAGACCCTGATCGACGAGATTGAAATCCATTGTGGAGAAGGTTTGTTAAAGGTGAAACTCTACGGGTGCTAAAAATAAAGACTGTAGGGCTGAAATGGTATGTGCAATTAATGAAATTCAATAACTCAAAATTTGAATTCAATTTTTTTTTACAATATGATCACAATTTTTTTTATTTTTTGTTATCCTTTATAGGGATGCACTTTGGATACGGATTTAATCTCATCTACGGATTTATTCTCTCTTGCATTATCATTTAAAGTTTGAAGAATTTGGATTTAAACCATCTTTTTTATATTCTTGAGTATTTTGGTGGCATCTGCAACATTGAGCATGTTTGTATAACTCATTGCAACCTGTCTTGATTGATCTTTTACATTGCTCTTGCTTTAAATCACAAATTTGCATTTCTGTATTTTTCCCAGTATTTTAGTTGACTATTTTTATGATTCAATCGATTGATTATACCAGTACAAAATCTGTTTAGTAAAATCAATCGACTAACTCTATTTTTGATTGGTTGAAAGTGTGTTGTCTAGAGGTGTTTGCATCTAAACTTGGTGATCGAATTGATTTAATTTAAAACAGTTTTAAACCTTCAAAAGACATCCTATTTTTTAACTAGCCAATTCAACCCCCTCGTCTTCTTGCCATTTCAACCATTTCAAAACTTTTATTCTCAACCCTCAAGTCTACACATATACATGTGACTTTACATCTTCATGTAATAAGTTCAGAACTTCCTTTGCTAAGAGTCTTCTAGTGAATGCCTCGAGGAATACCACTCGTCTACTAGCTTGAGGTCATCAAACAGACTTAGATTGACTAATAGCCTGAGGTCATCAGGTACCCCACTGGACAATTACTCATGTAAAAGTTGCAGGTCGTCTAATCGACCAAGGTTGCATGGTAGGAACATCGTCTAGTACCCCTTTGGACTACCACTCGTCTAGTAGACTACTCATCTAATCGTAAGGTATTTGGTTTGGTTTCACTCACTAGTCTTGGACTCACCCAATCTCTTTCTCTCTAGTATTCCCCTTAAAACCCTACCTTGCGGATTTTGACTAGAACCATCCATAGCTCACCATTGTGACTCAAAATCACCAGTGCATAACATGGTGGTAACCATGATCCATGTTCATCTCATCCACAATATTAACATTCAAGCAACATGATGACAAATGCCCCAACCTTGGCCTAGTGCAGACAAGAAAAGTGGGTCTCAATTGCTAAGGGGGCCCAAAGTCTTATCTTTTAGACCAACATTTAAATATATTAGACTAGGGTTTAATTTTGGGCTCTATATTCCAGGCCTAGTAGTATAGGATTTTCTTTGGGTAATGTAATTGGACCAAGATGGGTTTGTGGGCCTAAGAAGTCTTTTGGACCAAAAAGAGACGGTCCTTGGAGTGGAACACATAAGAATTAGGGTTTTAACACTAAAACCAAGCTTGGAGATCAAGCTTCTCCTTATGGGCACCAAGGCAAGGAGCATGTGACTTGTTTTGGTGGCAAGTCACCTTGTGCATGTACTCTTTTTGGCTCCAAATACAACATTTTAGACCATTTTTCCCTTCCAATTTTGGAGACACATAACTCTCATTTTCTCGTATAAATAGAACACATTGGTCATGTAAAATCATTCAAGAATATATTAGAGAAACTATGTTGAGAAGACTCTAGACACTTCTTTTGTGAATTAAATTAGGCTAGAGTTTGCCCCAGTGGCTTCCTCTAGCCTCCTTGCTTGATTGTTGGCTTAACCTTACTTGAGAGCCTCTCTAATTCACCATCACCGAACCATATACTCTCCATTTCTCCTTGCTTCCGCGCCTTCAACCTCCATAAACTCTCTCATCGTATGTGCATTGCTTTATGGCTTGAAAATCAAAGTTCTTGACTACGTTAATGCTTATTAGTGGAGACCGTTTACAACTTGATCATATTCTAGCACTTGATAATTCTCGTCGATTGCAAGGAACTTATAGGTCTATCCTCCTTAGACCAAAGACAAAGCCTTTGAAATTTTCAAAATTTGTAAATGTCTAGTGGAGAACCTGTTGAGACGAGACAAGCACTTTTAAGATGAAGGTATGAAAGTGTTTTGATAATAACAAAACATCAGACAATAATGGATAGACAAAACAAATCATTAAACGATATAAGATACAATGTTAAAATACACTAATTAGATGATATACGAAGTGATTACATCTGGTGTATATATATAATTAAACTCTTGTTGAATTATATGAATTTGAAACTTGTTGAATTTAATTAAACTCTTGTTGCACTTCCTATGATGATTATAATTTATGTACTTCCTTTTAAATTTGTTGAAAAATAAAGAGTTTAAAATTTGAATTAGTTTAAAAAAACTTGTTACGACTTTACTATTGGCTTACTTGAAGCCTTAAATTAATTTTTGTAGACATTGTGTTATTTTCTTGATGAAATTGACACTTTAAAATTATAATGAATTTTTTTTTTCAAAAATTTAACCCAATCCAACTTGCTCAATAATGTATCGGTTTGGATTGGATTTAACATAAGTGCAAAAATCCAATTTGACTTGATATTTTTAGGTGGGTTGGGTAATGGATTTGTCCAAATCCTATCTCACCCAGCCTACAAACACATTTATTTATTAATCTCTAATACCCAACAAATTGGTATGAAAGTTCTAATTTTGATTTGTTTCAAAGCTTTAATTTTGATTTGTTTCACATTCATAAATGGTCAATTCTTAATCAAGATTAGTCCCATTTATTTGTATTTGTTCCTTTATCGTGAGGGATATTTTCAATAACAATTTAAGGAAGATGGTTAGCACAATCTAGATTGAGAAGTTTAAGGAAAAGAACAAATTCAATATGGAATATCGAGATGGTTATCAAAACAAGATTACAGAAGAAAATGGAAGATGATTTTCTTGCCGACAATATGATTATTTACATTGAAAAAGAAATAATTAAAATTTTTAGTTATGATTCAATTTTGATGAGTTCAAGAATCTAAAGGAACGAATGACGATTCTTTATATATGTGTGTTTTTTTTATAATTACAATTATACTAAACTATGAACTCATTTTTATTGTAATAGTGACAATAATTAAATATATAAATTTTGAGTGTATTAGTTTGGCTGCCTCAAAAATATTAGTCAAGATCCACCCTTGTAGATATGTTTAAATGGTCTCATCTCCAAACTCTTACTAGTGCAAATATATGCTTTCATTGACAATCCATTTCAATTTGAATGGATGATGTATCAAACGGTTTCTCTAGCATGTAGATAGTTACATCACCTACCTCCACTTATTGGCCCTTTACTTCAGACTTACTTAAACTCCCTTTATATTTTAAAGGGAATTGCTTTTTCTTTTCTTTTATTTTTTATCAGAAGTTACATTACTAGCTAAAATCACTAATCTTGTATGGGACAACATGTTTCTTGCTCTATCAAGTTAGGCTCTTTTTTTCATCCATTTAGCCATCTTATTCCTTCCTTTCTTGTTCTTTTTTCCTCTTTGCACCAATATGCATCTTAAATTTTGAAGAAAGTAATCTCTCTCTTACTTTTCTCATACACATTGAATATATATATATATATATATATATATATATATATAAATCCTTCTGAACAATTTTAAAAATAAAAGTAAAATACAGATAATTTAAACCCAATAAAAGCATAATTATAATTAATAAAAATAATATAAAAGAGTTCCTAAAATATCTCAATAAGAATCAAATCTAAAACTTCCTAAAATATCTTAACACTCCCTTAGTGAATATGTGTTTTGCGTTTCCATCTTGGATATAACTCTCTTAAAGTTTATCGTCATTTGGTTCGCTATTATTATTTTTTAATTGAAGAACATACATGTGTTACTAATTTATGAAAGCATTGGATTCCATAACCATGCCATGATCATGAAGTCTTCTTCATCTCGTGACTTGAGTTTAGTATCATCTTCCACAAGGGCGTCATTAATTAAATGGCTAGCCTTTCCTTTTCCTCTCAAAATGGTCCTATTGAGTTGTGATTACTTGAGATAATTTTTCCCATTCAACAAATTGGTTGAATGAACATTCTACAATTCTCCTACATTGTGGGGCTTGTCTCTATTTTCTGTTTCAGCCATTACAAATATATGCAATTAAGGCACAAAGAGAGAAGAATGAATCTGGACACATAATGGACTTGGATGAAAAATAAATCTGGACATGGATCACAATAAATCTAGACATAAAATGAATTTTGATGCAAGATGAATCTGGACATAAAATGAATAGTGTGGTAATGGAAGTTGAAATATAGCAATAAAGATTGTGTTGACACTTATTTTTCTATATTTTTCTCTTTTAAAATAATATTTTTTGAGTTGTTTAATTTCTATATTCCTCTAATTAGAGTAATTTTCGGTTTTAGATACAAAAGTAGAGTTATGTAGAGATTGTTGTAAAAATTGTGTTTTTAAATAATAATTGTGTCTAATAAATAAAATGTTTTCTTTTCTTTAAGAAATTTTAATTAAAAAGGGTATATGAATCCCTTCTAGCAATCACTTATGTAGAGCTTGACGAGTGGAACATGGTAATGTATAGGGAATATGAATGCCTTCTAAGAATGAAACTTAGAATTAGGTGGAGCTACCTAAAGACATAGGATTATAGGATACAAGTGAGTCTATAAGAAAAACTTCAGAGTTTTGTAAACTCCACTCGTAAGTTCAAATCATAAACTCATAAAATTTTACTTCATATTAAAAAATATATATTTAAGTACCTATAAATGGCATAATAATTCAACATTTTAATCCATAATAAACAAACTAGTTACAAATTACATTTAAATAATTTGAAACTACACCAAATTAGAATAAAATATAAATCTTTCTTAATGGCATAAGGTCATACCTTTGAATAAAAAAGTGAGATTTACACGTATTGTGACAAAACTTAATGTTAATCACACATGTACAAAATATAAATATGAAGCAAAGTTTAATTAATTTAACATGCATAAGTGGAAGTATGAGCAAGGAATAAAAGAATTTATAAGATTCGCGTAACATATCAAGTTTATGCAATTTTGAACGTACAACTCATTTATTTATTGGACAACACGAAAATTGAAACTCAAACATACATCACAACTTCTTGGTTATGGGGAAACAAATACATTTAGTATCATATAGTATCATATATTCATAATTTGAGATAACCAAACTAAACTTTACAATTATTTAAATGAATTAAACCACATTGTTTCATAGTTTTAAAGAAATGAATTAAATTAAATTACTCTAAATGATTTGAAGTAAATGAATTGTTTGAATTATTACCAATGAATATCTAATTTTAAAATATATTCTCCAATATTATAAGTTATAATTCAATTCGAGTAGTCCTATGTAGGAGTAATTTAATTTTTAAATACTAAATTAATATACCAATTCAATGTAGATATTTTAACAACTTAACCTTTTATACAATTCAAGCTCAATCTAATTAGTTCAAATATTTTTTTTTCAATCCCAAAATATATTCCATACATGAACACATTATTTTGTGATTTTACTCCATGCAAAAAAAAAAAACTACAAATACTTTGTTTAAATAGTAAATGAATGAAAATATCTTTTTGCATTTATTACAATAGATAAAGTTATATAATTCTATGTTAACTGGTTTTTTAGTGCCTATTCTATATATATCATTTCGAAGACTTACTTTTATATGCAATTTAATGTATTAATTATATTTTATTATTAAATTGTAGTGTAAAAATAATGTAAGTTTTGCTTTCAATTACGGTAAACATTCATTTAAATCAAATATATAAAATATACGACGACAGATATAAGAAATATGTTACAAAAAGAAAAATTTATTATATATATATATATATATATATATATATATATATATATATATATATATATATATATATATATATATATATATATATACACACGTGTGTCAAGTGACTTAACGAAATTTTTTTCTGAAAATAAAATCACAAAATTATTCATCTAATAATTTTTCATTTTTAAATGGTTTTAGACAAGATGCAAAATTAAATGAAACAAATGTTTAATGTACTATATGTGATCTTTTGGACTTTATAATTGATTAGTTTAATTTTTTTCAATACATTTTTTTCCTTTTTACAACAATTAATCATTGCAATCCTTGTTGAGAATTATTTTTTATACTTTTACATAAGACAATTTTGTGTTATAAAAGAATATAAAATAAAACTAGTATTAAATAAATAGTAGAAAACAATAATGATCATGACAACCATTTTAATATCGTCTTATAGAAAATTGATTAAAAAAAAGACATAATGTAAATGACATTTCACATTTCAACATCTACTTTTGTGTTCCTCATGTAACATGACATTTGACATTTCAACGTCTACTTTTGTGTTCCTCATGTAACATGTTCAAAATTGTCATTGAAAACCTCTTCCCAATAACAAGCTCAAACCATTGTTAAGGAATTTTTAACTATCTTCAAAATCTCATTTTCTGGCGGTGGATAAAAATGAAAAACAATAAAATAAAATACACCGATTATGTAGATTTTCCTGTGTCAGGAGATAGAAACCACCCAGGATGAATAATAACATTTCAAAAACTCCTGAGAATTAATGGAATACATCATCAATCAGGACTCCTGAGAATTAATGGAATACATCATCAATCAAAACACATCTTACTATTGATGGAATACTTTAGTATGAGGGAGGGGTCTACAAGTAGAAGGCAAAATTCATTTATACAAAACAAAATTTAGCATGCTCCTACAACCACACGATCTTGTGACTGCCCATCAAAACACGTACCTATCTTTTTGTCAATAAGACTCCTCATCAGCTTTATTGTTCTCCATAACAAATAGGGGAATTATCGTGTTTGTAGATAGATAGGTTCATCCAAAAGCCAAAGAACTGGTATGACATGATATAGAGACAGATGTTTAAAAATATTACTCCCATTATCATAGACATAGAGAAGAGAGAAACAGAAAGACTTGCATCTATCATGGGTTAAATTACCTGGTTTTTTATGCTTCCCTTAGCATTGAGGAAGTAGAGTGAATTAGGAGACCCTGTACTCATGCATGCTTCCAGTAATAATACTCTCTATTTCTGAGATTGACTAAGTGGCCAGCATCCATCAATACCTTGAACTTTACGTTGGACTGGCATTAACCGCCATGGGTTATCTTTTTCTTCCCCTTTTGACCGGGAAACCTCACCCGACCCATATTTTGGTTCCGATTCTTGCCTTAGTTCATCAGGTGACTTTGCCTCTTCTGAGGCTAATTCATGACTTTGGTTATCAGCTTGAGATTGCAATTGGTCCTCACATACATTTGTATGTTGATTTGGTTTAGGAAGCCATCCACGGCCTCTAGCTCGAACATGCCGTTCTTTATGCTGACGTTGATCGTCTTGCTTTTCATATGGGATTGGATTTTCATTCAGTTTTGGTGGCCTGCCACGACGACCTCTACCTCTACCTCTACCCCTCCCTCTATTTCGATGGGTAGATTGTCCATGTTGTAACTGCTCATCACATTGCTCATCACATTGATTAGCTTTTCTACTTAATGTAGGAGGTCTGCCCCTACCTCTCCCTTGACCAAATCTCCCTAAACCTCTGCTCCCGCCGCCGCCGCCATACTGATCCTGCTTCTTCATTTCGTTTATATTTGGCTTATGTTCGTGAAGATTGCCATCATCTGAAGGCAACAATGACACTACTGGACAATTTGCTACCGTCTGTAATTTTCGAGGCCTTCCTCTGAGACGTTTTGGAGGCCTCTGCTCAAAATCCCAGGACATAGTGTCCTCGTCTTGGGTCCCTTTAGATCTTTCTTCAGTATAATGCTGGAGTTCATCGTGAACATTTACTAAAGTTGATGAAGCTTTTCTTCTGGACAATCTACCTAAATCAATATCTGAAGAAACTTCATGTTGCATCTGTGTTGGAGGTAACTTTATTTCTGTTGATACTGTGCCATCCGGAACCGACAATTGACCACACTCCAATTCTTTTGGCGGCGGGGAGGAACAAGTTGTATCCATTTGCAAACTGCAATCCTGTTTTGACATTAACAATTTTAGAATGTATTAATTTATAATACAGAATCAAATAGAACGGACAAAGATTCAACAAAAAAAATTAATAAAAATTAATAAAGTATTGACATCAATGAAACACGATTACGAGGAAGCATAACATGGAATATGTTTTAGGAGGCATTTTCTCTTAATTTGTGTTTATTATATCATGACTGTTAGCTAGCCATTATAGCAAGCCAGTATAGCAAGCTCGCCATTATAGCAAGCTCGCCATTATAGCAAGCTCGCCATTATAACTTAAGTAGCTAAATTGAGTAAAATAGATTGAAAACTGAAAAAAAGATATGGAGAGGGTTTGAAACAAAGGTTTATTGACATGTGATGGACCATGTAGGGACAAAAAGTCAAGAGTTTCAAATCCTCAATCTGTCTACTACTACTCATAAGGTCAACAAGTACTAAAAGATTATCATTTGAGAGTCTACCATTCATGTCATAAACACAGAGTAGGTCAAACTGTAAACCCTCCCAATACAAACAAAACAACCACATCAAAATCAAGATTTTACCAAATGTTGCATCACCTGATTTTTTGACTCTACAAAACCCCTTTGCGGTTCTACTTCCTGGTGTTGTTGACTTTGTTTTCCAAGCTCTAGTACCCGTCCCTTTTTGCATTCTTCTTCAGCACTCTCTGCCTCGCCACGTTTATTACTTCTCCGTTTGCCCCTCTTCTTCTTCTCGCTACCCTCACATTGTTCCTTCACTTCATCCTCAGCCTTTAGCACATACCTCCAACCGGAAACGCGGGCAATCTCCCCTATCTCACAAAGCTTCTCCAATTGCAGACCTAGAATCCTGTCATGAGCCCACGGTAAATCACTGTACTCCTTCTTAATGAACTCCGATATCGCTTCTTCCGTCGACCCCGCCTCATCCTCTAACCCTAATATCGCACTACGTATCATCTACAAAACAAAAAAGAAAAAAATAAAACACCGCACGCATACATACAATAACGTAAATGCACAGCATTACGAATCCAAAATCCGAAAAACAAAACGAAAAAAGAAACGATAACGATACCAAGGCATAAGGAGGGTGCGTGGGGGTGATGAACGCGGGAAAAAGGTCGCGGAGGCGGTGTTCGATGAGGGAGGAGTGGCGCGCGTGGAGGGAAAGCGAAGGGTCGACATTTTTGAGTTGAGAAACGAGAGAGTCTCTGAGGTGAGCCATGACGCGCGTGGTTCTGGAACCTTCTTGGTGGTCTGGTCGGGGATTTGTTCGCGTCCTCATGAGTGTCTCCTTCGAGAATTGTGTTGGTCCCAAGTTTCGGTGACACTTCACGTAAAGTGGCTTGCAGGTGCAATATATCTTCAGCTGAAAAGGCACATTTTCAACGCGACTTCTACGAAGACGTTCCAAAATAAGTGGTACAGCCGCGGTGGTGGACCACTAGCGTATGACGGCGCATTGGAATTCGTAGGTTTTGCAGATACTACCCTCACTTCTTCGGTGCTATGTTCATTTCTCATGCTTCTTTTATAAATTATTTCATTATAAATCATTTTTAAATTAAACAAATAATAACTAAAATATTACCCTAACACCTACACGACTTTTATCTATTATCTCTAAAAAAAACGTAATGTAAATAAGAAGTAATACATTATGTACCAGAAGTGGAAGTTTAATGTTTATATGTTGTGTCTTTAAACTATGATGCTGATTTTAAAATATATTAATTTTTTTTTAAGTACTAGCATTAACATCAATGTATTTTATAAAAGAAACTAATTATTTAAAAAACAAAATTTTGATAAATAAACCCTTGACAAACTCTCTTCCTTGACTTTCACTTTCGAAACTTTTGTAGGTCTCGTTGTGTCGCCATTCCTTCTCAAGCTCTTTTTGGTGTCTTGTTGCTTCTCCTCCATAATTTGTTGCTGCATACGTTCATCTCAATCCTTCTCTCGGAAGGTTGCTTCCATATTTAGGGTTTGGTACGTTCTTATTTGCACATTGCTTTCATCCTCATTGTTTATGTTTTCGTTTCCATTACTTTTGTTGTTCCAGCGTTGAAGTTCGACGACATTGTAGGTAAGTTTTCCATCTTCCTGTATTTTGTTATTTTCGAGGTCTTGTTATTTTTCTTTTTCTGGGTTTAGATTTTTCTTTTTCTGGGTTTAGGATTTTTTTTAAGCCTATGTGTTTGCATCCCTACTCTCCATCCCCTATTTTCGTGTGCTATGTGTTGTTGAATGTTTTCATTTTGTAGTTTTGGAGATATTTTTTATATTTTGGGAAAAGTAATCATTTTTCTCTTAAATGGTGATCTTGAGACAATAATGATTCCATAACAATAAACTTAAATGACGTCGGGTTATTATTTGAAATATTTTAATATAATTAAAATATTATTCTACAGTTATTAATATTTTTATTAATATTTTTATGGATTTTTACTTTTATAATAAATGTTAGTTAATTTATATTTTTTTTGTTACAAATTAATATTTTATTTAATCGTGTTTATCTTTTATCAATTTTCCACCCAACTTAAAAGGACTTTTTTATTTTTTACTTTCATTATTATTAACTTTTAAGTCATTTTTATACTATTTGTAATTATTTTGTATCTCCACAAACTAGTAATACATACATCTTCTTTCGTTGTTATCCATTTGATATATCTAACCTTAATACTACAATCACAAAATCAAAATTATAAATCATTTCTTGCCTAATGTTAGAGGTCATTCTAGTACCGAATACCAACAAAGCATACCACAACTTTATATTTAATTCAACAAATACAACTTCATAACTACTAATGTGCACGTAACGTTTACCATATATGTTGTAAACACATTACTATAATCTTATGAGCTATGTTCATTACCAAATTCATTAGAAGATACAATATATTCCATATCAACATCATCTTCACTCGCAGACACCTTAACACCATCAAAATCATTTTCAATAAGAATTCATCCATTTTTTTTTTGCCTTAAAATTTTTAGGAAAATACAAAACAAATATTTTTTTATTTTCATAAAATAATTTCTAAAATAAGGGTGTGTTCTAGAAAAAGCAATCTAGAAGCATAAATGTACTTTTCAAAAAGACCATTCCAGAAATGTCAAATTTAATTCTAAACAAAGAATTTTGAAATGAAGAATTTTACACTTTTGAAACGAACTTCCTAGAAAGCACATTTATGCATCTGAATTACTTTTTTTTTTTTAAAAAAAAGGTTAAATATGTTTTGAGTCTCTCAAGTTTTGGTGAATTTTGGAATTAGTCCCTCTTCGAAATTTTGTATGAATTTAGTCCTTCGTCTTTAGAAATGTGTGGATTTAGTGCTTCTTACCAAATTTTGTTAAGTTTATTTGATATTTTAAACGCATTTTATGATAATATTTGAGTTAGCAGCGAGAAAATGTGTCAAACAGTGTAAATGATTCAAATACTATCATGAAATGCGCTTGAAATGTCAGATAAACTTAAAAAAATTTGGTTAAAAGGACTAAATTCACGTATTTTTAAAGATGAAGGACTAAATTGGTCAAAAGTTTTGAAGAGGGACTAATTCCAAATTTCACTAAAACTTGAGTGATCAAAAACATATTTAACCAAGAAAAAAAACACACTACCCTTATTTTGAAACTATTTTTCCATAACATAAATTCAACCCTACTATAACAAAATTATATTTTCAAAAGTGTTATGGTTTTTTCATCTACTACTTCCAAAATGATATCTCCATATTGCTACATTACTCGTTTGGAAACACGAATCTTGAAGCATATTTCCCACCTTTCACACCAATTTTGGATTATGTTTTCTAGAAGGATAATGATACTTTAACCCACTTTTTTTGACCAATTTTTAATCCATCACTCTTATCACCATTAGATCATCACATCACTACAAAAAATTAAAATAGATGACCTAAGGGTGATGAGAATGGTGGGTTAAAAGTGGGTCAAAAAAAGTATGTTAAAATATCATTATCCTTTCTGGAAACGTGTGTCTGACTTTCCATAACTTCAACTTCACCATTTTACCCTCTACCTATCTATCTATACATTACAAAAACCACATTCTACATCCTAATGTACCTACCAGGGTCCGTCTAAGTTTCACAAATTAGCAACAAACATTTCTTCTTGCACCCCCAATTTTTTTTCCTACACCTCCATAAAATATTATAAAATATATGGATTAAATATGTTTTTATTAATGGTCATTCTGGATTGCCTAATCTGTAATATAGTACCAAATTCCATTGTGCATTCCGAATTGCTGATTTCTGGATTGGCTAATAAAAATATATTGTGTGTTCCGGTCTCAAATCTAAGGGAGACGAAAACCAAGAACAAATTACTCCTCTAGCTCTTATATTGATAGATATACGTTTTCCCTTTTCTAGAGTTCATTAGTTCTGGTTCCAGAAAGGTCCTCTATCTCTTCCTCTCTTCTCCTTTATATAGGACTCCTACCTACCTTATTCGTAGGAAGACGTGTTAGTGTGGCAAAATATTAGTAACTAATTCCTATTTTTCCGCTGGATATTAAATTTCTTCCTTTTAGGAATGAACTAACCACCTTGGCCCAAATCTTGTTCGACCCACATTGTACTTGGTCCAAATCCTGCTCGTCACCTCGGCCACCTTGGCCACCTCGGCCCAAGTGCTCGTCACCTCGGCCCAAATGCTCGTCACCTCGGCCCAAATGTTTGTGACCTCGGCCTGTGACTGAAACTCGTTGTTTTATGATAAATATTTATCGAGTCGGAATCCAAATGAGCATGTTGAAGTCGACCATTTCTTGGACCGACCATTCCCTGAACGGTACACTATGGGATTCGAGAATGCATTCCAAATTAATCAATTTGAAATTCATGTGTGATTTCTGAAATAAGCCATTATGTATTGAATCAAGAGTAGTTTCATTTTCTTCTTTTTCATGCAGGGATACAGCTCTTCTCCCCCAATTTCTTCTCCTTCAGCAACCAACACAAACCCACTTCACTCAACACTCATGTAGAGAGGAGTGACACAAGGAGCAACACCACACGCACCAGTCTCGCTCAAAAGGGCAAAAAATCTTCCCATCCCCATTCGTGCTCAGTACCAAGGGCCATTTTCTTCTCTAGCAGCAACCATAAGATTCATGCATCACCCACTTCATCTTTAATCTCTAGTTCTGGCTGTTAGTAATTTTAGGTCATGCATATATATGACACATAATTAAATGTGTTACGGCCATTATTTATTAAGCCAAATCATAAAGTGGTATGACTAAATTAAAGTTTTGGCTAAAGGCATATGTCATGAAAATAAATATTGTGTAAAGACCATAAAGTAATTTCTAATTTGATGAAGGGCCAAATTAGAAATACTAAAACTTAAGTAATTAACAGTTTATAAATGGTCGTGGTATGTAAGACCCGGGATAATTAATTAATTAATGTGGGTAGAAGGAACCTTTATGGCATTAATTGTTGTTTGATGTGATGTGGAAAAGTACTTGCTCAAATGGTTGAAAGAACTTTGATTGTGTGAGAGGACTTGGGTTTGAGTCCTATGTATGCCAATTATGTGTTGTTGTTTTATGATTTATTTTAATAATTAGTAAGAGTGTGGAATTTGAAATGTAAACATATGTTGATTGTGTATATCACCAAATGTGAATTGGCATGGTGGTGGTGCTTGGCATTGTGGGTGGAAAGTCACGGGTTCAAACCGTGATGAGAGTAAATTAATCTCTTTATTTTTGCTATAATGCTTGTGGTCTGAATGTGAAAGGGTGGGAAAGCCCTAGAGAAAGCGGGCAACCAAGGGAGTTGGAAAAACGGTAAATTTCGAGTTGAGGTATCTCTAATGGGCATAATGCATGTTATATGAGTTTAGTGTTGCATTAGAGTGAAGGGGAATGTTATACATTGTTTTGGAATGCTCTCGCCTAAGCGAGTTCTCGAAGTGTGTTCTTGTGTGTTTTGTTGAATACTCGTCCAAGCAAGGTTTTGTTGTGGTTTTGGGCAAACGTGTGGCTCGCCTAGGCGAGCACATCTCGTCTAAGTGAGATAACTTGATGATATTGTTGTTTAAAACTCGCTCAGGCGAGGTGTGCTAGCTTAAGCGAGGCTGAGGGCTTAACCTGGGCGAGGGGTCCCTAGCTTAAGCGAGTTTAAGTGGATTGCTATGTTTTTCATGCCTTTAAGAGTGCGTTGGCTATTTTATGCTAAGGATAGGATGTGTTTGCATGTGATTGGTGTTTGGGCTTGAAGGACTAAGTCCAATAGGGGTCTGGGATGTGCTCGGTGGTTGGACACATGATGGGCATGGAACTGGTTGAGTTCCCGTCGGTTAATATTGGGCGAGGAGTCCTTAGTATGGTGATTGCATGTGTCGAGCGCACGATGGGCAAGGAACTGTGATGTTCCCGTCGGCTACTATTGGGCGAGGAGTCCATAGTATGGTGATTGCGTGCGTGCCAGGGTCCAAGTGTGAGACTTGGATGTTTATACTATAGGCGAGGATTCTGTAGGGCAGGACTATGAGCGGGATAGGCTCATAGGGTTGGACCACGGATGAGTCAGTTTCGTGGGAGCACAGGGAAGTCCTAAAACCTAGTTCATGCATATGACTCATGAAGGACTATGAGGTCATGGTTGAGTGATTTGGAAATTGTGGGTTTTGTACTTATATGATTTGGGTAGGGAAGCATATTTATTTCAGATATATCTGTTTATGTTTTATTGTGCATAGCTCACCCTATCTGTGTGTGTGGCGATGATCAGATATCTTGTTATCCGGGAGCAGATGATTTGACAGGTGAGCCAGGAGACGCTTAGACTCGGAGCATGGGCTAGCTTGGGGATTTTTGTACATGTATTATTATCTTGGTTTTTGAGAGAATTATGTAATCATTTCGGGAGCCATTGGATTTTATTTCAGTTTTATATGTATGGACTCCTGGTTTATGACAGTTATTTTAAAGTTTTAAATTTCCCGCGTTTTTAGGAAATAGTTATAATCAATGCGGTATTTATTTTGATTGGAATTTTATTTATAAAAAAAAATTAGTAATATTCCTTAAGGATGTTACAATTGGTATCAGAGCAAAAGTTTTGAAAATATTTTTAAAATATTTTGGGGTTAGTGGGGAGTGAGCTTATCGATGTATTGTTTGTGGTATGCTGTGTGTTCAATGTGAAAGGTGTGTGATTTTGTTTGACTAAATGACTGATTTTTAACAATTGTAATGTGGCGTATCCAGGCTATGGCTGCTAACAGGAGGAGGAGGAGTAGTGACGCTGATGACATCGCGGAGGCGATTCACCGCATGGTGGATGCGATGTAGCCACCCGTAGCCGCACAGCCTAGGACAACGATTGCACCAGTCAGGGTGCCGACTGTGGAGGACTTCTTGCGCCACAAGCCAGCTGAGTTCACTGGCAAGGTCTCCCCTGATGAAGCGGATGCATGGCTCCGCAAGTGTGAGAAGATTTTCAGGGTGATGAACTGTGAGGATGAGCAGAAGCTGCTCTTTGTTACCTATCTGCTGAATGAGGATGCAGAGTATTGGTGGACAGGTATGCAACAACAGATGGAGACTCGGGAGGAGCCGGCTACCTGGGAAAACTTCAGGATTCGTTTCTTGGAGAAATATTTTCCAGATACTGCTAGACAGGATCGGGAGGCAGAGTTCCTTGCGCTGCAGTAGGGAGATATGTCGGTACAGGAGTACGTCAACAAATTTGAACACTTGGCGAGATGTTCCTCACAAAATATGACTGAGGAGTGGAGGTGCTTGAAGTTTGAGCGAGGACTCAAACATGAGTTGAAGAAGGTGGTGACACCTCTGGGAGAGAGGAGATTCTCGGTCTTAGTGGAACAGGCCAAGAGTGCTGAACATTTAGAGAAGGGCCCTGGTCCTATGGTGAGCCGACATCAAAATAATGTCGCGGAGGCTAGGCAGATGAAAAAGCCGTATAGCCGACCTCAAACATCTCAGGGTCCCAGTTGCTACCAGTGTGGCGGATCCCACCTGAAGAGGAACTGCCCTCAGTTGGCAGGCGGAGTAGGAGGTTCAGGCGACCGTCGCAAATGCTTCATATGCGACAAACCGGGGCACTTCGCCAATAACTGCCAAGAAAAGAAGAGTATTGGCACGAAAGAAACCTGCAGCATCGCCAGCAGAGCGAGTTAGGGCAGTGGGCAGAGTCTTTGCCTTGACCACCACAGAGGCTACACGGTCGGGTAATCTTATCCTTGAACCTTGTATATTGTTTGGTAATGTAGTGCTTGTGTTGTTTGATTCCGGGGCAACCCATTCTTTTATTTCTAATGTGTGCGTGGGGAGATTGCAATTGGTGACACGTGATTTGGGATGTGAGTTGCTTGTTTCAACTCCCTCCTCAGGTCAAGTGGTTACTAGTTCAGTTTGCGTTGGGTGTTCTATGGAGGTGGCAGGTCGCAGATTCAAGGTGAACCTGGTGTGCTTGCCTTTGGAGGGACTGGACGTAATCTTGGGGATGGACTGGCTGGCTAACAATCACGTCATAATTGATTGTGGACGGCGCAATTTGGTATTCCCAGAGCATGAAGGACTAGAGTTAATCTCGGCTCAAAGGGCGATAAACGAAGTAGAAGCCGGAGCTACCTGCTTTATGATAGTGGCTCATGCAGAAAAGAATAGTACCGCCGAGAAGATCAGTGTGATTCCAGTCGTGGAGGAGTATGTCGACGTATTTCCAGATGAAATACCCGAGTTGCCACCGAGTAGGGATGTGGATTTCTCCATTGATCTCATCCTTGGGGCTGGCCCAGTATCCATGACGCCTTATAGAATGGCACCCGCAGAGTTGGTAGAGTTGAAGAAGCAAATAGAAGATTTGCTTGAGAAGAAGTTCATTCGGTCGAGCGCATCACCTTGGGGAGCACCGGTACTGCTAGTGAAGAAAAAGGATAGCAGTTCGAGGTTGTGTGTTGACTACTGTCAGTTGAATAAGCTGACCATAAAGAATAAGTATCCGCTGCCGAGGATAAATGATTTGTTGGATCAACTGAGGGGAGCCGCAGTGTTCTCTAAGATTGACTTGAGGTCTGGATACCATCAGATCTTAGTCAAACCGGAGGATGTGTAGAAGACGGCGTTCAGGTCACGATACGGCCATTACGAGTATGTAGTGATGCCGTTTGGGGTGACCAATGCTCTTGCTATTTTCATGGACTACATGAACAGAATATTTCGACCGTACCTTGATCAGTTTGTTGTCGTGTTTATTGACGACATATTGATATACTCGGAGGATCGGGATGTACATGCAGATCATCTGAGAGTGGTGCTAGGAATTCTCAGAAAGCATAAACTATATGGGAAGCTGTCAAAGTGTGAGTTTTGGCTGGATAAGGTACAATTTTTGGGTCATGTCATCTCAGCTCAAGGTATAGCGGTGGATCCAACAAAGATTGAAACAGTGGTGAAGTGGGAAAGGCCACAGACTGTGACTGAGGTGAGGAGTTTCTTGGGCTTGGCAGGTTATTATAGACGGTTTGTGGAGGGGTTCTCGAAGCTGGTGAGTCTCTTAACTCAACTTACTAGGAAGGACCAGTCTTTCTCTTGGACTGAAGAGTGTGAGGCCTGCTTTGAGGATATAAAGAGGAGATTGACTACTGCACCCATATTGGCTATTCCTGACACTGCCAAGACATTTGAGGTATACTGTGATGCTTCATACCAGGGTCTGGGTTGTGTGTTGATGCAGGAGAAACGGCTCATTGCTTATGCATCTCATCAGCTGAAGGTGCATGAGAAAAACTATCCTACACATGATTTAGAATTGGCGGCGGTGGTTTTTGCCCTCAAAACATGGAGGCACTACTTGTATGGGGCACAGTTTCAGGTATTTAGTGATCATAATAGCTTGAAATACTTGTTTGATCAGAAGGAATTGAATATGAGGCAGAAGCGCTGGATGGAATACCTGAAGGACTATGACTTTGAGCTATTATACCACCCTGGTAAGGCTAATGTTGTAGTAGACGCTTTGAGCAGAAAGAAATCTCATGTGTCGGCCATGATGATTAAGGAGTTAGAGTTAATCGAGAAGCTGCGAGATATGAATCTGAGATTGGATATGGAGACAGATCACATACGGTGCAGCATGTTGAGGATCACTAATGAATTCTTGGATGAGGTTCGGGTGGAACAGGGCAAGGACTAGGAATTGCAGCATATCATTAGTGAGTTGGGCACAGAGAAGAGGAAAGACTTCAGGATGGGTAGAGATGGCATCCTGCGATTCAGAGAGAGGGTGTGTATACCCAGCAGTCGGGTATTGAGGAAAATGCTCTTGGATGAAGGGCATAAGAGTCGTCTTAGCATACACCCAGGTATGACTAAGATGTACAAGGACTTGAAGGCGACTTTCTGGTGGACTGGTATGAAAATTGATGTGGCAAACTATGTGGCATCTTGTCTAGTGTGTCAGAAAGTGAAAATAGAGCATCCGAGGCCAGATGGTATGTTAGAGCCTCTTGAGATTCCCCAGTGGAAATGGGACAGCATTTCCATGGATTTTGTTACTCATCTACCGAGGTCAGTGAGGGGGCATGATTCTATATGGGTAATAGTGGATCGACTGACGAAGTGCGCTCACTTTCTACCTATTAATCAGAAGATGTCCCTAGATAAGCTGGTAGAGTTGTACGTCAGGGAGATAGTCAGATTACATGGTGTGCCTGAGAGTATCATATCGGATAGAGATCCGAGGTTTACCTCGAGGTTCTGGCAATCGTTGCAGAACACTTTGGGTACTCAGTTGAAGATGAGCTCGACATATCATCCTCAGACGGATGGCCAGTCTGAGAGAACCATACAGTCTCTGGAGGACTTATTGAGAACGTGTGTTCTGGATCACCTAGGGACTTGGAGTGATGTGCTACCACTAGTGGAGTTCACTTATAATAACAGCTACCATTCCAGCATCGGGATGGCACCGTACGAGGCCTTGTATGGCAAGAGGTGTCGAACACCTTTGTGTTGGCAGCAGGATGGGGAAGCTGTGGTACTTGGTCCAGAGTTCTTACAACAGACCATTGAGAAGGTAAGGGTAATACAGGAACGGATGCGTGCAACTCAGAGTCGGCAGAAATCTTACGCAGATAAGAGGAGGAGGCCACTCGAGTTTGAGGCTGGTGACCACGTATTTCTCAGAGTTACACCTACAGCATGTATTGGGAGAGCATTGAAGTCGAGGAAGTTGACCCCTCGATTCATCGGTCCATATCAGATTACGAGACAAATTGGACCGGTGGCGTATGAGATTGCATTGCCACCTCACTTGGGAAACTTGCAAAATATTTTCCACGTATCACAGTTGAGGAAGTACGTGACGGATCCTACTCATGTGCTGGAGCATGATGATGTTCAGGTACGCGAGAACCTGACTCTTGGAGTCGGACCGGTGAGGATTCTGGATTCTCAAGTCAAACAGCTCAGAGGGAAGGAGATACGGACCGTGAAGGTTCTCTAGGATGAGGCAACCCAAGAGATGACTTGGGAGATGGAAGATCTCATGAGGAAGTCCTATCCTCACCTCTTTACTGGTAAGTTTTATTTTCAAGGACGAAAACTTTTAAAGGTGGAGGAATTGTAAGACTCGGAAAAATTAATTAATTAATTAATAAATGCGGGTAGAAGGCGTCTTTATGGCATTAATTGCTGTTTGATGTGATGTGGAAAAGTACTAGCTCAAATGGTTGAGAGTACTTTGATTGTGTGAGAGGACTTGGGTTCGAGTCCTATGTATGCCAATTATGTGTTGTTGTTTTATGATTTATTTTAATAATATGTAAGAGTGTAGAATTTGAAATGTAAACATATGTTGATTGTGTATATCACCAAATGTGAATTAGCATGGTGGTGGTGATTAGCATTGTGGGTGGAAGGTCACGGGTTCAAACCGTGATGAGAGTAAATTAATCTCTTTATTTTTGCTATAATGCTTGTGGTCTGAATGTGAAAGGGTGGGAAAGCCCACTAGAGAAAGTGGGCAGCCAAGGGAGTTGGAAAAATAGTCCATAATAGCTTATGAAAGTTAATAATAGGCATTAAAAAGGTCAATTTTCGTTTTATTCTTTTTACCACAATTGGGAGTCATATAAAAAGGGAGAATTAGGCCATTAGAAGGGTTTTGGAAGTCTAAAAATTGGAGTGAGAAAGGATTACGAGTTGCGAAAGCTAAGCGGGATTGAGAGCAAAGCGGTGGTGGTTGAGAGAGCAAAAAGGGAGGGTTCTAGCAATCACAAAGTCAAGGATTAGGCGACCTTTGGAAGCAAAGATTCACAGGTTAGGGGTGCTGAAATTAATTGTATATGAATTTTTTGTGTGTTCCCGAATTGCTGTGGTCAAATGAATACTCTGTGGTATGAATTGATCTTATACGTGTATTGAGATTGAGAATTTGATACTTGATGTTGTTATCGAGTCCTTATTGTTTAGCAAGTGTTGGATGAGGGTTTTGGGGTATGGTGTGGTTCGTTTGGGTAAATTTTGAGTTGAGGTATCTCTAATGGGCACAATGCATGTTATATAAGTTTAGTGTTGCATTAGAGTGAAGGGGAATGTTATACATTATTTTGGAATGCTTGTACTGTGTTTTGGTATGGTTGTGCAATATTAGAGTGAACTGTGCGCGTGATCAGACTTGAAACCCTGCAAGTCTCGCCCAAGCGGGTCCATCTCGCCTAAGCGAGAGTTGTAGAGTCACACATTGAGTTTTGGTTCGTGATTCTCGTCTAGGCGACCAAGGAGGGGTTTGAGCGACATGGTCTCTCACTTAGGCGAGAGGCTTTGGAGTTTTGAGCGATTGACACTCTCGCCTAGGCGAGAGTGGCTCGCCTAAGCGAGTTCTCGAAGTGTGTTCTTGTGTGTTTTGTTGAATACTCGTCTAGGCGAGGTTTTGTTGTGGTTTTGGGCAAACGTGTGGCTCGCCCAGGCGAGCGCATCTCGCCTAAGCGAGATAACTTGATGTTATTATTGTTTAAAACTCGCTCAGCCTGGGCGAGGGGTCCCTAGCTTAAGCGAGTTTAAGTGGATTGCTATGTTTTTCATGCCTTTAAGAGTGTGTTGGCTGTTTTATGCTAAGGATAGGATGTGTTTGCATGTGATTGGTGTTTGGGCTTGAAGGACTAAGTCCAATAGGGGTCTGGGATGTGCTCGGTGGTTGGACACATGATGGGCATGGAACTAGTTGAGTTCCCGTCGGCTAATATTGGGCGAGGAGTCCTTAGTATGGTGATTGCATGTGTCGGGCGCACGATTGGCAAGGAACTGTGATGTTCCCGTCGGCTACTATTGGGAGAGGAGTCCATAGTATGATGATTGTGCGCGTGCTAGGGTCCAAGTGTGAGACTTGGATGTTTATACTACAGGCGAGGAGTCTGTAGGGCAAGACTATGAGCCGGATAGGCTCATAGGGTTGGACCACAGATGAGTCAGTTTTGTGGGAGCACAGGGAAGTCCTAAGACCTAGTTCATGCATATGACTCATGAAGGACTATGAAGTCATGGTTGAGTGATTTGGAAATTGTGGGTTTTGTACTTATATGATTTGGGTGGGGAAGCATATTTATTTCAGATATATCTATTTATGTTTTATTGTGCATAGCTCACCCTATTTGTGTGTGTGTGGCGATGATCAGATATCTTGTTATCCGGGAGCAGATGATTTGACAGGTGAGCCAGGAGACGCTTAGACTCGGAGCGTGGGCTAGCTTGGGGATTTTTGTACATGTATTATTATCTTGGTTTTTGAGAGAATTATGTAATCATTTCGGGAGCCATTGGATTTTATTTCAGTTTTATATGTATGGACTCCTGGTTTATGACAGTT
>Ga0214543_1002969_pt1 | contig 33293 bp, 22 predicted proteins | sample CNSS2metaG_FD_160094 | JGI IMG/M metagenome (GOLD analysis project Ga0214543, IMG submission 160094) | Root nodule microbial communities from cowpea collected in UCLA plant growth center, Los Angeles, California, USA - CNSS2 | ecosystem: Host-associated > Plants > Roots > Nodule | place: USA... | reverse complement strand
CCCTTTTGTAAAAAAAAAAAAAAGAGGGGAAACGGATTCCACAATCCGTTTCCTAAAACAAAGAAAAAAAAAACTCGAAAACCCTCTCTCAAATACACAGACATCAACACAACACACCTTCCAAACTATTTCCGAAGCAGGTTTAAGACAAAACAACGAAGATGTACACATTCAAACCTACAACTAAAATCAATTAAAATCAAAATACACACGTACCGTGAAAAATGGAGAAGCGGCAGGAAGAGATGAAATGCGGTTGCCGACGTTGGGGAGAAGAATGGTGTGTGGAGAAGAGAAAAAGATGGCGTGGGGAGAAGAGGGAGAAGAGGGAGAAGGTGGGTGCTGTTGTGTGTGTGGGAGAAGAAGGAGAAGAGGGAGAAGAGGGAGAAGGGGGATAGTGTGTGGAGGATGGAGGCCCTGCACCTTAAAAAAGCTTAAGATCAAAGATTCCAAGTGCAGGGGTTCAGAGAGTATAGAGAATCTGCTTTTGGGGGTGCAGTGCGGTGAGGCACGGGTATTTGGGGTGCACTGCGGTAAAAAAAATAGTAACTCATTTTTTAACCATGGGCAAAGATGGAATTAAAGTAAATTTTGGAGATACAGGAGAAATCATTGGAGGTGCAGGGAGAAACCCCCAATTTCAATCCAACATATTTTTTTTTTAACGGACTAACCCAACTCGACATACAAATTATATAAAAATATAAATTGTAATTAAATTTAAAAGTTATTTTTAATATTAATTTTAAGGAAAGTAAATAAAATATTAATACTCTCAATTTCTTTTATAAAATAACATGTCTTATTATTGTAAAAATTTTATCACATTTACTTTATATACAATTTTTATGATAATAAAAAATAACAATTATTATTATTATTATTATTATATCAATTATAGATAAATTTTATAATTTTATTATAAATAAATTTTATTGATTTCATAAATAATTAGGTTTAAAAAAATTATCGAATTAAAAGAACATATATTTTAAAAATAATAATAAATTAATAAAGTAGTTATTTTAATTTTAAAAAATATATTTAAAATGTAATTTAAGACACTAAAAGAAGTCGACAGTATCCATATAGATATAAATAAGTATTCATGTAATTTTATGTAATACCTTTGTGTCGAATGTTTCCCTGTCAATTCATGCAAATTTTGTTGATTCATCGTACTTCTTATATTCTCTGTCAAACTTTGTATTAGTTAAAATTTATATATATTTGGTCTCTATTTTTATCAAAATTATTTGATTTGATTTTTGTTTTCGTTGTGTGATCAATTTGGTCATCAATTTTATAAAATTGTATTCAATGAAATTCTTTTAGTAAATGGTGTTAAAATTGTTAACGATACAATAACAACGTAGAATTGTTTGGGATATATGTCAAATTTTTGCACTAACATTAGCACTGTGTTCATTTTTATGGCCATTACAGGTTTAAAAATAAATCAAATTCAATTGGAGAAGAATTAGGATGTGTAAAAAATTTATGACCAAAAATATGTGCACAATTTAATTAATTTGGAGAAGAATTAAGATGTGTAGAAAATTTATGACAAGCAAAAATGTGTGCACAATTTAATTAATTTGAATTCGTGTTTGTGAGGTATGTCCCATCATCATTCATATTCGTGTTTTACACTTTTCTAAAAAGTGTAAACAATTTTAACACCGTTGAAGACTTAAAGGCTCCACTAAATATAATTTTACAAAATTAAAGATCAAATTAACCGCACAAAAAAAAATAAAAATTAAATTAAATAATTTTAATAAGAATAGGGATCAAATAAGCTTTAAATAAAATTTCTTTTAAGTTATCATGTTTTATAGATGTATGGTTTAGTAAAACTGAAATTAAACTTTGTATTTGTTTTCATATTGTTGTGCATTTGATGTTCAACATTCTTTACTTTTAAAAGATTAGGGTTGTAAATCAAATGAAAATAAACATTTCTCCAAGAAAGTTTCTTGAAAAAAAGAAATTAAATTTTATTAGAGGAATTCACCATCCTATCTACTTCTTACATTTCCATCCAATCAAATGAATTTCACCCTTTTACAAACCTTATTTTTTCTTTTTCTAAAAGTAATGTAGTCTTGGTATTTGAGTAACTCTGTTTATTCTTTTCACAACTTAGTTCCCATATCTGGTTGCTTTCCATTCTTTCTCAACCAACTAATACACCATCTTCGTTGGAAATGTTAATGGCACAAAAAATTCTCAGCATAAAAAAAAAAAAAAAAAATCCTTGGCGAAGAGAATCGAAATTCAGAACTCAGGGAAAAGCAAATGAAGAAGATTTTATCAATACGAAATTTTATTTCTCAAACAACCATTAACAGCATCTTTATAGCATCAACAACACAAGATTCTGAGATTTTCAACAAAGTGACAAAGTAAACTTAACCAGAAATTTCAATGGCCTTAACATCAGGCTTCTTGATCTCTTCTTTGGGAACAGTAACAGTGAGAACGCCATTTTCCATAGAAGCCTTAACTCCATCCACTCTTGCGTTCTCAGGCAATCTGAACCTCCTCAAGAACTTCCCACTGCTACGCTCCACACGATGCCACGTGTCGTTCTTATCTTCCTTCTCAACGTTCCTCTCTCCGCTTATCTGAAGAACCTTGTCATCTTCAATCTCCACCTTCACTTCCTCCTTCTTCAGACCTGGAATGTCAGCCTTGAACACGTGTGCCTCTGGAGTCTCCTTCCAATCCACACGAGTGCTCACAAATGCAGAATTTTGGGTCACAGAATCAGGGAAGGAAGAAGAAAGAGAATTGGGGAAAGAAAAATCCTTGAAGGGATCCCATACATCCAGAGAGAAAGGATCGAAGACGTTGCTTCTTCGCCCACCGAACAAACTTGGAATCACTGACATCTTCAGTTTCTGTTACTCGCCGAAATTCGAAAATTGGGAGATTTAGTGAAAGGATAAGCAGATTATTCTTTCTGGTTGGATGATAGGCAGAGAAACTGATGCAGTATTTATATGAAGTAAAAAGATAGTGTAGTATGTTCCAGAAAATTCTGGTTTCACTATGGTGTGGTTCGACCCGTTTCAGATTATTCCTCAAACTTTTATATTCACCCACCATGATTGAGAAGGTTCTTTCTGGTCTTTTAGGCACAACTTTGTTTTCAAGTACTTATGGATATAAATTACTTAGGCCCACAGTACAGAAAAACCAATAGAAGCCCAATAGCAGTGTTATGTAAAGGGTGGTTCTTTCTGCATTCCATATTAAATCCAATTAGGTGTATTTTTTTTTTTTCACTAGATTTGGAAATCCGGTTAAGTCTAATTTTTTTTTTCCAATAAATTACAAAATCCAGTTCGATGCCAATTATTTTTTGTTTAGCGGATTTTAAATTTTGATTATGTGAAATTTTGTGTTTATTAACCAGATTTCGTAATCCGATGATCTCCAGAACTGCATTCCAGAATCTAGTGTGTCTCTCGGATTTCATACACTTCAAAAAGGAAAGTGAAAAAAATAAATATAGAAAGGATAAAAATAAAATTGCAGTATACGATAGACGAATAAAAAGTTAATTACATTTTTATTTTATTGTATGAATAAAAGAGAATTCAAATAAAATGAATAGATTCTAGAATTCTTTTGGTAAAAAATATTTGTTTCTTCACATAAGTTGTTTATTATTTAAATTAAAAAAGTTGTTATAAAGAACTATATGTTATGAAATTAAAATTAAGATATCTTAATTGTTACTAGCATAAAATTATCGTTTATTTATTAGTGCTAACAATTATTTAATGTTGAAAAAATTCAAAATGCGTAAGAAATATGAAAACAACAGCCAATGTGTTTAAAAATAAAATAAGGGTTTTCCATTATAAGAAAATTTTTAGAAAAATCTCTTACTTAAAAAAATTTACGAATTAAAATAAATTAACACTACTAAAAAAATTATATTTTCTGTTAATTTTGTTTTGACATTTATTTTTAGAAAATACTTACAAATTTTATCATGAAAAATAAATTTGTAAGAAATTACTACTAATTTTTTTATAAAATATTTTACATAAAATATTTTTTACAATAAATTTTATAAGAAATATTTATAAATTTTATAATTTCGTAAAAAAATAATTATTCTAAAAAACAATCCTGTCAATTAAAATTTTGTAGAAGAAAAAAAAACTATTTTCTTACAAATTCTTTTAATAAATTTGTAAAAAAAATTTGAAATAATATGAGAACTTTTAGTAATAAAAAAATTACTTATTTTTTAAATAGATCAGATAAGAAAAAATGATTACATATTTTTTTCTTTCATCAAAGTAGTCCGTGTTTTTTCTTTTTTCCATTTCGTGTCACCAATAGCAAATTGTATTCTGCTCTTTCCATCAACATTTCAACAAAACTATAAAAACATTTTTATTTCCCATGAAAAATCCATTCTCCTCGGTCATCCTTTTTCAAGGTCAAATTTAATTATATGGTCAACAATTTTCATTTTACATATTCTCACTCACGCCGTTACTTCTCACAATACGATACTTTTCCTTAACACTACTTTTCAATATTTTTCCCTCCAACATGTAAACTGAAAGACAAAATTTGATGCAAACTTATACAGAGAGAAGAAAATAGGGTTAACTATGTTTTACATCCTCAAACTATTGAGTGTTTTTGGTTTTGGTCCCTCCTTCAAACTTTAATCTATTTTGGTCTTCCATCTTCTGAAACTCGTGGAATTGGTCCCTATTTTAGCACGCCGTTAGTTTTTTTTTGAGCTGGCAGACGGAGTTCCAGGTCACGCGTTATCTTTAAGACAGATTTGAGCTACAGTGCAAACGTGGAAGACGAAAAGTAAACTGGAGTGAGTGTGAAGCTTTGGTTTTGTTAATCAGAAAGTGTACAAAAGAATTGGAATCGACCCTTTTGATACCCAGGTTGCCTTGCATGATAGTGGTAGTGGAACTGATATTTTGGAAAAGAAGCTTTAAAGTGTGATTGCGAATTGGAATAGGGTTTTGATTTCGAAAACAAAATTGGGGGTTTTGGTTTGCAGCTCGAAGACAGATTGGTGGGTTCGTGTCGCGAAGTTCTTCGACGGAGGTAAGTGGTTATTTTTTGGTTTCATTTTTTCTTTCCTCTGTGTAGTTCCATTAGGTTTTAATCAAAGTGATTTTACTGTTGCTTTGCAATGTAGGGTTCAAGATGGGTTTTGTTCTCTTTTTGTATCATATGGGAAGGTTTGAAAAGAAGAGGGGAGTGAAGTATGTTGGTGGAGAAATACATGCTGTTAAGTGCATTGATCCTGATCGTTGGTCGTATTTCGAAGCATTGGGTATAGTCAAAGAATTCAAGTACGGTGGTGAAGTTAGACTATGGTGGAAGGGTTCATCCGAAAGCCTATACAACAATCTAAGGCTACTGAATGATGATAGGGAAGCATTGAACCTAGCTAAGTATGCAGATGATAATGAAGAAGAAGTTGAACTGGACATGGAGCATCTTCCTAGTATGCCAGAAATTATTAAGTGTATTGAAGGAGTGGACGGAGAGGCGGGACAAGAACATGTTGTACAGCCAGAGGTTGTCGAGGAAGTGGTTGTTGATAAAGTGGTAATGGGGGAAGAAGAAGAGGTTAGGGAACAAGAGGTTATGGAAGAAGTTAGGGAAGAAGAGGTTGAGGGAGAAGAGGTTAGGGGACAGGAACTCAGGGGAGAAGAGGTGAGGGAAGAAGAGGTTAGGGGACAGGAACTCAGGGGAGAAGAGGTGAGGGGAGAAGAAGTGAGGGGAGAAGAGGTGAGGGAAGAAGATGGTAGGGAAGAAGAGGTTCGAGATAGACTTGATGAGAGTGAAGAAGAAAGGGTTGCTGATGATGATGATGGGTTTGGCATGGATAATGTGCCACGAAGAAATTTTAAGCAGGTTTTGGAGAGGTGGAATAGATTGAAAGCAAAGTCCAATTCAGGTAGGAAAAAGAGAAATGTTGGTGAAGGATCATTTGTGACTAATGACTGCGTTGGACAACATGAAATCAATGAAGAATACGATAGTGAGCAACTATGCTCTGATGTTGATAGTGATGAAGTGCTAGTGATAAAGTGCCAAAATTTGTGAAGTATAATGCTGAAGATATGAACAAGAGCTTCAAATTCAGATTAGGGATGAAATTTTGTTCCTTGAAGGATTTCAAGCATGCCCTTATGGAGCATAGTGTATTGAATGGGAAGGAAATTAAATTTGTGAAGAATGATGATAGAAGAGTAAGGGCTGTTTGTAAAAAGAAGTGTGGCTTTCTAATAATGGTGAGCAAGGTTGGTGGTAGCCAAACCTTTAAAGTGAAGACACTTGTTGGCAGTCATAGATGTGGGAGGGTTATGTTCAACAAGAATGCAAATAAAGATTGGATTGCACAAGTATTGTTGGACAAATTTTTAGATGTGGGGAACAAGACTGTAAACCAAATAATTGATGAAGTTAGAAAGAATTATAGTGTTGGGGTAACACCTTGGAGAGCTGCCAGAGCAAAGGAGATTGCAATGGACTGCATGGTGGGAGATGGTCAACGATAGTATGCTCTACTTTATGATTATGTGGCTGAGTTATTAAGAGTAAAGGCTGGAACCTTTAAAATCAAAATTAACCAACCCACTCCCACTTTGCAACCAAGATTTGGATCTTTTTACATGTGTTTAGATGGCTGTAAGCAGGGGTTCTTGGCTGGATGTAGGCCTTTCATTGGTGTAGATGGTTGTCATTTAAAGACAACCTATGGTGGACAATTATTGGTTGCAGTTGGTAGAGACCCGAATAATCAGTACTTTCCATTAGCCTTTGCAGTGGTGGAAAATGAATGCAAAGAAACCTGGAGATGGTTTCTATCATTATTATTGGAAGATATTGGGGACATCCAATCCAATCGTTGGGTTTTCATTTCGGATCAACAGAAGGTAAACATAATCTGAAATAGTTTTAATTTTGTTGTTTCATACATCTTAATTGACATGATAGCAATATTATTGTATTCTTTGCAGGGACTAATGACATTTTTTGATGAGATATTGGAAGGAGTGGAGCATAGGTTCTGTTTGAGACACCTTTACAGTAATTTTAAAAAGAGATTTGGTGGAGGAGTTGTCATCCGAGACCTTATAATGGGGGCTGCAAAGGCTACCTTCTATCAAGCTTGGGAAAAAAAATGGGTGAGTTGCAGAAAATTAATCCTGATGCTTATAACTGGTTACTTCAAATACCTAGGAAATGTTGGTGCAAACATGAATTTAGTATGTATCCTAGGTGTGATGTGTTGATGAATAATTTATCTGAATCCTTCAATAGTTCAATTCTGATTGCTAGAGATAAACCTATCATAACTATGATGGAGTGGATTAGATCATACATCATGGGTAGGTTTGCATCCCTAAGACACAAATGCAGTTTATATACTGCAAATGTGATGCCTAAACCTAAAAAAAGACTAGATAAGGAAATTGAAAAAAGTGCAAATTGGATTCCAGTCTGGGCAGGGGGGCAAAGTTTGAAGTGACTCAAGGGTTCACCATGGAAAAATTTATTGTCGACCTAACTGAACATAGTTGTAGTTGTTATTTCTGGGATTTGGTGGGGATTCCATGTAGGCATGCAGTGGCTGCAATTCACTACAAGATAGAAAATCCTGAGGATTATGTTCATCCCTATTACAAGAAAAATGCATATCTGGCTTGTTATGGACCTGAAATAACCCCCATAAATGGACAACAAATGTGGCCTAAAAGTGATTTCCCAGAGCTGCTACCACCTATCTACAAAACACCACTAGGACGACCCAAGGAACTACGTAGGAGGGAAGTAGATGAACATGTTAGTCACTCAAAGATAAGTAAGAAAAATATTGCCATGAAGTGTACAAGATGTAATCAGTTTGGACATAATATCAGGACCTGCAGAAAGAGAAACACAACCAGAACAACCAGACAGGTAACATTTAATCCAGTTTTCTATCTTTATTTTGTTATACAATATTCAAAATAATTTGAATACCCATTTCACAGAGTAACACACAAAGGAACACACAGAGGAACACCCTTGCAGTAGCAGCAACTGAAGTTGGATGTAGCAATTTTGCACAAGCAAGAAGGCAGAGGCTTCGTAGGAGGGAGAGATCCTCATCTTTGGCTGGCACCAGCAGGCAACGAGCAACAACAATAACAACAAACTCAACTCCACAAGTTGTAGGGTCCCAAGTAAGTAGCACTGCACCCACTGGACAACCCACGTGATTTGATTCATTATGACTTTGTAGTTGGTTTGTTGGATTAAGTGAAAACTTTGTTTTTTTGTGTGTACATGAATGCATTATTGTCCCCCACTAATGGAACACTATAGCGGTGGGTAGGCATGTGGTGGACCACCTTTTGTTATAGGCACCACTTTTGATGCAGGGACCACATTTTGATCATGGACCACTACTAAAACATTGCAGCCATGATGCTTTTTGTAATGACTTAGCAGTTGTTCAATTCATATGGTTTCAATGTCCACTTTATATAGTTATATGCTTGGATCAAACTGTCAAAATTTTCAAATTAGTAAAGAAGTAACCAATATGTAAATAAAGCCATATGTTTGGTTCAAACTGTCAAAAATTTCAAATTAGTAAAGAAGTAACCAGTATGTAAATAATTATATGTTTATTTAAGCCATATTTAAAACAAACCAGTATGTAAATAAAGCTACCAAAACGGATAAAAAAATGGCCAACACATTGTTAATACCACAAGGGTAATGGAACACCAATTCATTCATTAATAGCAAATCCCCACGAATACAATACCTATCTAAAACAACCCCTAAAACATAAAAACCTTCACTTCCACAGCTCACAACTACATACCTAACCTAATTACAATTCACCTTCAACAAGAACATAACCACAAATAAAACTGTAAACGCCCACGACATAAGAAATAAAAATTGCAGGAATTTCCTTAATCTTCTCTCTGTTTGCAATTTCTTCTTCAACTTCTCATTTTTCTTTGCCAATTCCAGGATAACTTTGTCCCTATCTAAGCAAACTTCATCTTCCTCTACTATTTTTCCGCTGTTAGCTTCAATTTCAGATTCTTTACCTTCAAATTCAGATTCATCTTCTTTAACCCACTCAAAATAGTTGTAGTGTGAATTGGACTGCATAAGGAAAAAATTATAGCATTTTCGTACATCAAAGTCAAGCAAAAGTGATGGAAATTGTTATACTTACAGCCCAATTTCTACATCTCCAAAACAATCTGCCCTTATTCTTCACAGTAGTTGCCTTTATGAGCAACAATCTTTCCCCATACCCACATACTTTTGATGTTATTTCCGAAGACGAGGCATAACTCTGCGACATTTTCGAACCAATCTTCCTCTGCGTAAAATTGAAACCTTTGCTACCACTCTTCATAACTGACTCCAGACGAATGTTGTTGCCTCAGTTTCCCCAACACGAACCAATCTTCCTCTTCAGTCACACTCTTTAGCACATTACCATTGTTCCAATCCCGTTCTAATCCTCCAATCACAATGTTAGGGTTCAAATCCTATATTTGAAGCTTATGAGTAAAATAAAGTAATTAACTTTTATTTTGCCACGTGTCACTGTAGCTTAATTGACCCTTAAAATAAGGGGTGACATGGAACTCCGTTTGCTAGCTCAAAAAAAAAAACTAACGACGTGCTAAAATAGGGACCAATTCCACGAGTTTCAGAAGATGGGGGACCAAAATAGATTAAAGTTTGAAGGAGGGACCAAAACAAAAAACGCTCAATAGTTTGAGGACTTAAAACATAGTTAACCCAAGAAAATATTTTCTATCATATTATTTAATTTATCATTACTAAATAATTCTTCAATGTTAAGAAACTTAAAAAAAATGCAATATTTACAGCAATTGATATTACATATGAAGAGAAGAGATTTTACATGTATGAAGTGAGTAGATACGATAAGAATTGTTGTTATAGTTTCAGTTGGCGATGGCGATGGGAAGGTTTTGCTTGGGTAGAGTGACGGTGAGAACGCCGTTTTCCATGGAGGCCATCATTTGATCGGGTTGGGTGTCGGGAGGGAGCGTGAAACACTTTTTGAACTTGGAGACTCTGCGGTGGAGGCGGCGGCAGGCGTCGCCGTCTTCTTCTGCCTCCACCACCCTCTGTCCGCTCACCTGAAGCACTCTTCCGTTTTCTACATCCACCTTCACTTCCTCCCTCCTCAGCCCCGGCACCTCGCCCTTCAGCATGTGCGCCTCCGCCGTCTCCTCCCACTTGAAATGCCCGCTCAGAAACGACCCCTGCTGGGTAGGGTCGGAGGTGGAAAGCGCCGTGAAAGGGGACTCCTCGGAGGGGTTTGCTTTTGGAACCATCGACATTTTCTTTATCAGAGGGAGATAGGGAGAAAAAAATAAAAAAAGATTTTTTGGTTTCGGAGTGGTTTTGCACTTTATTAAAGGACTTTTCCAAAGATGACGAGAATTCTTCGCCGATCTTCACGGTGGAGTTTTGCTTGGGGACGATTGTATTTGCAAAAGCTAAACAAACATCGTGTTATTATGAATCATGTCAAAATTTCTTTCAAATGTAAAATAGAATTGTGTTCTGTTATGATGTGAAATATAATAAATTATAATAAATTATATTTATAAAAATGTATTTAATATCCGATTGGAGGTAGATTTGTGATAAATATAAAATATAATTAACATTAAAAATAAATAATCATTCTCCTATAAGATTTTCACCGATAATTTTAATAGAAACACTTGTTAAAAGTTTTGCAAAACCTAAAACGAAATAAAAATACATATGACAACAATTATAACATAAATTGTCATGTATTTTATATACACAATAATGGGTGACAGTGGGCTAATTTGACAGATTTTAGCCTATCCCAAACCAAAAAAAAAAAACTTTAAAATGCAAGGTAACTTTTCTGACATGTTTCTAAACGATTGCTTATTTTAAATTTATTATTTTGAATTAATAAACCTAATTACATCCAAAGAAGAAATAAAAAAGTTTAAACATAACTAATAAAATATTTGTTCAAAACAAAATACCAATTATACTTTTTTAATTTTAATTTGTCTAACAGTGGTTGTTAAGATTTTTTTATTAAAATTATAATTATTATTAATCATAATGGTTAAGTTCGTATATTTACTTAAATATTTAATTAGTAACCCTTATATTTACATACCTAATTATTATAAATTATCCTTGTAGCATCAAAGAGTATTTATTTTTTCATTTAATATTAAAAACATAGAATTCTTTTTGTAATGTAAATTTATACTATACAAGAGTGACTCTACATCATTGATCCACACGAACTATAGGTTATCTGAGACGAGCCAACATGCATCTTCTTTACTTTTTGTATGGGTTTGCAGACACACCTTCGTTGCCTATCCATATTCTCATTCCTAATAATTAAAATCCGAATTGTACATATACAACCATGATAATAACTACCATATATAAAAGATACAACAAATATTATAAATCATCTTGAACTTTTTCTTTCTATTAATAAGAATTCTAAAATTATTGATGAAAATTAATTTTAACTACCTTTTAAGTTATATTTTTATGTTTCTTGTTAGAAGTTCTACGTAGAGTAAAACTAAGAATATTTTATAATATATACGTAGGTACAAATCTTATCTTTAAATCGATTTTGTAAGATTAAATTAAATTTAAAGTCCAATTTTTAATATAATAATCATATATGAGATGTTTATCCTGACAATGTTGTTATAGGACGACTTATCATTTATTAATATCTAGTACCCCACTTATGCTCCTTCATGGCTATTTTCTCTCCTATTTATTTCTTTTGTAAACATATAGAATTTCATCAAAAATTCATTCAGTCCAGTTTTGACAACTAAGGCCCTAACGATGTGGTGCCAGCAGGGTTTCAAAGACATTACTAGGATTAAAATAATCCAACCATAGAAAGAACACAACTAAATGAATATAGCTCTTTCAGTACACAAAAAGAGGCCAGAAAGATGAGAAAAGAAAGGGTCCTTAAATCAGTGAACATTGTGAAGCTGAAGCAAATGACAATTTGAAAAATACAAACAAAATGTTAGACACAGAGAATACAAAAATTTATCATTCTTTTGCAACATAAAAGTCTTGCCCTATTCTTTCCTACATAGTTAGGCCTGGGAGAATGTTAATTTTAAAAATTACACTATTAAAGGCGGGTATAGGAAACATTATTCCGTATGTTTTCTTCTCTTTGGTTTTCCTTCATGAGAATTGTCTGCGGACATAGAGGAAATGCCAGTGCTGTGACCATGTGAGGCCTCAGACAAGTTGAATTTAGATTTCAATTTAGATTTAGACTCGTGTCCTTTTTTTGAAATACTTGATGGCTCAGAAAATTCAGACAAGGAGCTTTTCTGTCTGCTACCTTTTGATGAAGCTGCACGTCCACCACTTTGCATAGGAAAGTACCGTGATGAAGTTGTCCCTGTGATTCCAGAAGAATTTCGATGCGCATGTCTTACTTTGGTTGAATTGAGGGTCTCAAGTTCTTTAGGATCAGGGTAATGGACGGTTGAAACTCGCATTGAAATCTTTGCTGCAGTAAAGCAAAAGAAATAACTTCTCTCAATACTTGAATTCAAAGGATACAAATTAAAAACCTATAAAAAATTAAAAGTGCTATTAAACACTCGCAAGAACCAGATTCTTGCAAGACAAAGTGACAAGAAAAGTAGTCAAATACAGCAAGGGAAAATCCAATCCAATATAAAAAGGGTGTGGGAAAGGGGGATGGGAACAAAATCGGGAGTGAGATCCACGTTGATTCACAGTTTCTGAAAAACATAGCTGTTGAGAAAGCTGCTGGTCAAGTTCAAAATCGAAAGTAAATCATTCGGCACTGTACTTACAATAGAACTTCCTGTTACATGAACATTGGACTTATATTCACATGCTTTTTGTAAGAAAAACATCAATTGAACAAAACAATCAAACCTCATAGTAGAGGTTTCATGGTTTACAAAAGGATAGAAACCAGACTAGAAATTCATGAAAATTATTAGCAAATTGAGATCGAGAAACGAGCTGGTTGGCCAGTTTAGCAAAAGTGATAAGGGTTGAATCTAGAAGTTTTTCAAAAGTTATTCAATGCAGCTTGTAAAAAATAATGAGAATTTTCATACTGATTTTATTATTTTAGAAGGTTAAACAAACACACCAAAATTTTTTAAAAGTAATTTTTGAAAGAAAAAAATGTGAAGCAAATGAACTCTTACTATCATAACTCGTTATGAAAAAAAAAATGAGGTACTAACTCATGGGCGTTGCACCAAGTACATTCAACACCATTGTAAAAGTTATTCACTCAAACAACTCTTGATGTAAAACCAGGTACTACCTTGTCTAACATTTTCTTATGACTTGAGATTTTACCTCAAATTATAGTAACTAACAATAAAGCTCTATTGGAAAGCTTGGATAGCTCTCAAATAATTCTTACATTGAAATGACCAAAGAACAGCTATGTTCCCATCTTACAGTTCTTATAACTTGAGATTCTACCTCAAATAATAATAACAATAAAGCTCTTGCTCTGTGTGAGCCAGAATAATTCTCAAAATTCTTGTTGATATCCTTCATATGACATTAAACAAAAAACAAAATCTATGGATGCTTACCAATTTTTGGTTCTGTAGAGGAAACAAAAACTGTTTCATCTGGCTCCTGAGCAAAATAGTTTACAAAATCATATACCTTACCTGCCAACATAACATGAAAATTAAGGCACTTGTAGAAAGCAATCGTATTCATTTCCCCACACAAAAAAAAAAAAAAAAAAACACCATTTTAGATATGCAAAACTTGAAAGTTGGGAACACAGATTAATGGTGTCACAGCACAGATGATTAATTTTATTTACCTGATGAACCCTCAAAGCTGGCAAGCTTACCACCATTATTAAGTGTGAGAAACAATTTCTGTCCATGTATGTCAGATAAAAAATCCTGGACAAAAACATCATACACACATCAAGCAAGACAACAATGTCAATAATTAACACAACACCAAGCAGGACTCTTCCACCATCTAACTCCTAGATGGAAGGAAACACCACCAATACAGATACCAGCTCATTTGAATAAAACGCAACCTTAAAAAAAAAATTGACCAGTCTCCTATGATAAAGTAAGGGGGAAAATGTCAGCAAATGAATAGAGGTAATACACAGAAATGTATTTTTCCACACTCTTGAATGAGATCTAGCACAACAAAAATTAACATGAAACATGTACAGCAATTTTTAATCTCTAAACAAAATATAACACAATAAAAACTACGTTTAGTAGAGAGGCTTGATAAAAAAAAAAAACAAAAGAAACCTAATCGTTTGGACACTAAAGTCAATGCACTAATTTATATTTTTAACTTTATTTGACACTACACTTGATTTTTCACTTTTGTAATAACAATGATATCAATGCTTAGTAATTTTTCTTTTTCATTTAGTTGGCATCAGCAGTTAAGATTCAGTTCAAAACAAATAAAGAAACCAAAGGCATAAAGGACAAACTTACATTGGAAGAAGGCAACTTAAGAAACAAAAGTTCAGTTGAGTCAGTCAAGTCAACAAGAGCTTCATTACTGTCTTCCACATATTCTGCAGAAGGCCTGTAACCTTCTGCGCCCTCCAAATCAGCCATTGACAATAGCAGAGCCTAAAATAAACCCTAACCATATTTAAAGGAAACACAGAAGAAAGGAAGATAGAAAATCAAACACCGGAAACAGTAAACACATCTTCAGTTCAAATGCAGATAAACATATTCTGATGCCAAAGTGGGTTGGATTGTGAACACTAGTTGAGTCCATCAATGGAAAATTTAGTTCCACTACTTCCCTAACACATGTAAAATGGTTAGCCCAGTCAATTCAAACCGTCCCAAAAAACAATAAAGTGGAATGGCTAGTAGTCCGAAAATTTATCTCCGGATTAAATAATTTATGCTATAAATGCATGAATGCTCAAAAAATTTAAAAACTAAAATAATGACATAATAATTAACAAAAGGAGGCCAAAAAAACACTGATCATGACATGACCATAAACAGAAATGCAGTGTGGTAGATGAGATGACAGAAGCTAAGATCTCAGTTGCCCACGAGGGTTGCAATAGCTGTGAAACTGCCAGAGAAGAGAAGGTTTCAGAGATGGAGGGTGGGTGGCCGTACTTCAAAGTACAGAGAGGGTGGCTGGGCTTCAAAACAGAGATTGCTCAATGCTGGAAAATTGAATAGCAGTAGAAGGGTGGCAAAAGAGAGTTTTTCGCCAAACCATTATAATGTTTTATTTGATATTAAAAGAAACACGGTGATAATTACTAATAACAAACCCACAATCTTATGAAGTTCGTTTCACCAAAATTAACACCATGTTTACCAGCATCGCCTAGCATTCAAATATAGCTGTCAAGAGCAACTACAATTTACCAATTGTCACCAGATCACACAATGTAAACTGTTTGATAAATAATTGATTTTTAGAAATAACCGCTTTTGTATCTCAAAAACTCTATCAGCAAAACAAGCCATATCTCTAAACTAAGCTGAATCAAAGACACAAATCACTCTGAACCCTAGAGAAGAGAGACAGCATCACTGAATGCAAAAACAATAAAATCCACATAAACACAGTTCAATTTGATTTAATTTGGCGAATCTGATGCAAAATTTTGTAATGAGTAACGTAGTATACGAGTACTTGGCTAAGCAGGTAGTTGTATTTACTTTTCAACAACATTGTCTTGAAAAATTGAACTCAAAATATGCAGCGGAAGGCAAAGGGAGAAAAAACACGTTGCGTGGACGAAATATGAAGAATACAGAGTAGAACGAGTTACCGGAACGGCGCAGTTGCAGGATTCGTCGTCAAACAAAGATGGATGAAGCACCAAACAATGAAAGAAGCTGCTTCCCTGATTTAAGGCACAAATTTAAAATAGATAAAAACATAATTAGGGTGTTTCCCTGCATTTTTTCATATATAAGAAAATCATTCTATAGAATATGATATTAAATCTGAATAAATAAAACCGGTTTTATTTTTAATTTATTTTAAGATTTGTTCAATATACATATAAACTAAAAATAAAATGTATTAAAACAAGTTAAAAGATTTGATAATTTGTTTGATTATATTATGATTTACGATTTAATAACTAAATATTCTTCAATTAATATTAAAACACTTATTTGTATAAAGATATATTTGAATGAGTGTGTTTTTTCAATAATATTTGAAAAAAAATGTATGGAAAAATTAAAATTAGACTATTTGTATAAGTTAGCCTATCAAAATCTTATTATATATACCTATCTATATTTTTATTGTGAAGAAATTTACTTTCGATTTTTTTACAGTAATTCATAAACAAGGTTCTCTAGCCCTAACCTCACCATCCATATTTGGTATGCAACTTTCTTTATCAAATTTCTTGAAGCTTAGGATTGTGTTGGGAAAATGTAACTAGATGAATGATATGGGGTTACTAAATGTTCTTAAACATATTACAAAGTATCAATTGTTAAACATAAATAAAAAACAAAAAATTGTAAACATTTTAAGTCAAAAGTAATAATATTCAATTATTTTATTATTAACTAAGAAAATTATATACATTTCAAGTGGAAAATTGTATAATTATATCATTTGTAAAAACTTCGAAAATAATTAAGAAAAAAATAATAATATTCAATTATTTTATTATTAATTAAGAAAATTATATACATTGTATAATTATATTATTTGGAAAGACTTCGAAAATAATTAAGAAAATTGTAGTGATTTTAAAAAAGTAATACTCAATTATTTTATTATTAAAAATCAGTTTATAAATGAAAAATTTATTTAATAAAAATCATTTTAAGATTATTTAAAACTTTCATTTACTATCTTTATATATTTTTTACTTTATATTTTACTTTTTTAAGAGTGGAGTAGTCACAGAACTTCTTTATATATTTTTTACTTTATATTTTATTTTTTGAAGAGTGGTTTATATATTTTTTACTTTATATTCTCTTTTTTTTTAAGAATGGAGTAGTCACAGAACTCCTCGCAGGTGAGGGTATGGGAGTTTGCATTTAAAGTTAAAGGGCTCAAGGTAAGGTAAATCTCGGTTCAATTAGATTGCAAATATGTGTTATGATGTATTATGATCGTTTATTAAATTTCTTTATCTGTAAGTAAAACATGTGAAAAATAAAGCTCTAAAAGATAATTGTGAGATAAGAAAATGGTTAATCAAGACTATGATCGTTTATTAAAATTCTCTGTTTATAAGTAAAATAACATGTGAAAAATAAAGCTCTAAAGGATAACTGTGAGATAAGAAAATGGTTAAGACTATGATCGTTTATTAAAATTCTGTCTATAAGTAAAACAACATGTGAAAAATAAAACTCTAAAAGATAACTGTGAGATAGAAAAATTTATAACCAAGACGAGGAAAACTAATATTATTTTTATACAATTTAATTTATATGGTTGAAATTGAATGGCTAATAGTTAAATCATTATTATGTAATTTACTCTGTTACTTTAATAATTATATATATTCAAATCTAAACAAATTCCAAAAAAAATAGTGCTAATAGTAGTAATATATCATTTTAATCTAATAATCTAATAATTAAACATATTTTAAAATATTAAATTACTAGGCCTTTTTTTTTAAATTCTGTTGTTTAAACCATATCGGTAAGTTTGAAAAAGAGTTTTTCAATCCAACGAATAAAGAATTAAATTGCACTAGGCCTAGTCAGATAGTCAAAAACATGATAAACCTCAGATATTTTTATTACATCCCAACATAAAATTCATTATTTGTTAGATTGAAGATTGAAGGATGAACTTATCTACATATAAAGTCAATTTTGTTTAGAAATAAAAAATAACACGTGAAATTTAATAGCAAGTAATAACAACGTATGCAGAGCTAAAACACAATCATTTAGCACAAGATAATGAAAGTACTACATTCATCAAACAGGATAGCAAATTGTCCAAATTCAAGGCAGCTATGACCCGAGTCGGCACAATTTCGGATAGTTCAGGAAATAAAAAACAAAAAAGAAAAAAGGGGATAGTTCAGGAACATAAAAAAAAAAAAAAAAAAAAAAAAGAGCCGCTACACGTCCACATAATTCACCAAATCAACAAGGGACCTTGATAACATAATCAAATTTAAAAGCCACCACGAAGACGCAATACGAGGTGAAGGGTGGACTCTTTCTGAATGTTGTAATCAGCAAGAGTCCTACCATCCTCCAATTGCTTCCCAGCAAAGATCAACCTCTGCTGATCTGGTGGGATTCCTTCCTTGTCCTGGATTTTTGCCTTGACGTTATCAATTGTATCTGAGCTTTCAACCTCCAAAGTTATAGTCTTTCCTGTTAAAGTCTTCACAAAGATCTGCATTCCTCCCCTCAGGCGAAGGACAAGATGAAGAGTGGACTCCTTCTGAATGTTGTAATCAGCCAGAGTACGTCCATCCTCAAGCTGCTTTCCAGCAAAAATCAACCTTTGCTGATCTGGAGGAATGCCCTCCTTGTCCTGTATCTTTGCCTTCACATTGTCAATCGTGTCTGAACTCTCGACCTCCAAAGTAATAGTTTTTCCAGTAAGAGTCTTGACAAAAATCTGCATTCCACCACGGAGTCGCAAGACAAGATGGAGAGTTGACTCTTTCTGAATGTTATAATCTGCCAAGGTTCGGCCATCTTCTAGTTGCTTTCCGGCAAATATGAGCCTCTGCTGGTCTGGTGGGATACCCTCCTTGTCTTGAATCTTGGCCTTCACATTGTCTATGGTGTCAGAGCTTTCCACCTCAAGGGTGATGGTCTTTCCAGTGAGGGTCTTGACAAAGATTTGCATACCACCACGAAGACGCAGCACCAAGTGTAGGGTAGACTCCTTTTGGATGTTGTAATCAGCCAAGGTTCGACCGTCTTCAAGTTGCTTTCCAGCAAAGATGAGCCTCTGTTGGTCTGGTGGAATTCCCTCCTTGTCTTGAATCTTAGCCTTGACATTGTCTATGGTGTCAGAGCTTTCCACCTCGAGGGTGATGGTCTTTCCGGTGAGGGTCTTGACAAAGATTTGCATACCACCACGCAGACGCAGCACCAAGTGTAGGGTAGACTCCTTTTGGATGTTGTAATCGGCCAAGGTTCGGCCATCTTCAAGTTGCTTTCCAGCAAAGATGAGCCTCTGTTGGTCTGGTGGAATACCCTCTTTGTCTTGAATCTTGGCCTTAACGTTGTCAATGGTGTCTGAGCTTTCTACCTCAAGTGTGATTGTCTTTCCAGTGAGGGTCTTCACAAAAATTTGCATACCACCACGGAGACGAAGCACCAAATGCAGGGTAGACTCTTTCTGAATGTTGTAATCGGCAAGGGTTCGGCCATCCTCAAGCTGTTTTCCAGCAAAAATGAGCCTTTGCTGGTCTGGTGGGATACCCTCTTTGTCCTGAATCTTAGCCTTGACATTGTCAATGGTGTCAGAGCTTTCCACTTCAAGAGTGATTGTCTTTCCCGTCAATGTCTTCACAAAGATTTGCATTCCACCACGGAGACGGAGCACAAGGTGGAGAGTGGACTCCTTTTGAATGTTGTAATCAGCAAGGGTTCGACCATCCTCAAGCTGTTTGCCAGCAAAAATGAGACGTTGCTGGTCCGGTGGGATTCCTTCCTTGTCTTGAATCTTAGCTTTTACGTTATCAATGGTATCTGAGCTCTCTACTTCGAGAGTGATGGTCTTACCGGTGAGAGTCTTAACGAAGATTTGCATCTAGACGATACAATAAGATCAAGATAACAAAATAATCAGCCACCAATTTCTTAACCACAACAATTACAATGAGTAAACACGAGAGAGTAAAAAGACAGCACAAAGCAAAAGATCGAAACGTGAAATTAGACACGTCTAACATATATGAAAACTGAAAAAGTAGTTCAAGAAACCCTCTTAAGGAATCAATAAACCCTAGTAAGAAAAAAACACATGGACCGGTCTACAACATACACGAACTAAAACCAGCACAAAAAAGAAGGTAAAGCAATGAAAACACGAGACCCAGATAACTGTATTTCAATCAATAAATCAATCAAATAGATATCCCAAACGGAAGAAAAAACACCTCTGAACAAATCTAAATTACAAGAGACTTCTCAGGATTACACAGTACAGAATACTTATCGCAGATCTAACAAATTAAATATGTAATTTCATAAAATCACCTCACGATCGCTTCTACGAACCAATAATTTGAAACAAATCAAAGTAATAATAAAGAAAAGATTCAAAGAACAAAAAACCAGATCAAAATCAAAGGGCAATCGTTTATAAGAAAGAATAAAAACCCTACAATCCGAAATTTAATCGAAAATAGAAGAGTTGGAAAAGGTACCTTGAAACGGTGAGCTAGGGTTTTCTTCTTCTGCTACAATTCGAACGAGAGTTGTGTTGGGATGGGAATAGGATAATTCAAGCGTGGTGTGGGCTTGGCTTTTTATAACAAAATGAAGCATTCGTTTCGTCACGCAACGGTATCTTGTTCAATCACATTGTGACACGTGGAAGAATTGAGACCGCGAATTGAAGCAACCCGTGTTGACACGGCAACGTTTGGCATGAATCTATTTCGGCAACTAATGAGATTTCCAACAACTTCCAAAATCTGTTGGCTATCACCGCCTCCGATTTTAGAAAAGGTATATTGAATTTAATCTAAAAATAAATTAAAAATCAGTTAATATTTTTTGTCAAACATATCACGATTTGTTTTTATATATCTCATTTCCTCTCAATTACAGTTATCTAAATTGATATTTTATATATTACATCATAAATATTGACTAAATAATTCATTTATTTTCTCTCTGGGTTCACCATTTTGCAAGTTTAGAGATGGATCCCTTGCCTGAGCTCGGCTTTGGAAAAATTATCTTGCAAGAAAAGAAATTAAATTACTTGTATTCCGTGCTATACTTTTTAAGGTAAATGCTGAATTGAATTAGAAAGGAGAGATTTTTTTTACTCCTTTTTTTTTAATTCATAATAGACATAATTATCAATTTGACATTTTAGATAATTTTCAAAGGCCATCTATTATTTTTTATTGGTATGAACATTTTTTGTTTGACCCCTCTTTTCACTTTTTTTTCCTCTGTTTAAAGAAAAAGGCTCGTAAATATTATTATTATAACTGGATGTAGAGGACTTTGACATCAAGAATAAAATAAAGTAAACAATATCCATTCTAGAAAAACTTTCATACAAAAATTTGTTTCTAAAACAATACATATACACTTACACTTTTCTTTCCTACGAGAACATCATACTTTGCAAAATAATTATTCAAATAATACAGTTTATTATAGGAATTCAGGATTTAGTTTCTCAATAATTAAGTTCTAAATGATTAATGTAATTTTTCAAAAAAAAAATAATAGGAAAATCTAATTATCAAAATAGATTTTAATTTTGCTTATTTAAAAATGAAAGGTAAAGAATTGTAAAATTAAAAAAAAAAGTTATTTGAAAAATAAAATTGTAAAAAAAAAATATATTTCAAGAAATAAAATTTCAGAAATATAAATGTACTGAGGAAATAATATTTAGAAAAATAAATATATTAAAAAAAATAATTGATAAAACTAATTATTTAAAAAATAATTATCTAAAATATATTATAATTTAAAAAATAATTATTTAGAGAAGTAATTATTCTAAGAAGTAATTGATTGAAAAATACAAATGTGATAATTCAATTTGTTAGATAAATAAATATTTAAAGAGGTGATTATTTAATTTAATGTTGAATTAAAAAATGTAATATTAATAGATATTTATTCATAAATAAAATACAGATTAAGTAAATGTAAAAATAAATTTTTAAATAGAAATAATCTTCTAAGTTAATTTCAAAATTTTGTATTTATATAATTACAAAATTTATTTTTTATTATACACATATTTATTAAAACAATTATAATTATAATAATATTATTATTATGGAAAAATAATAAGTTAATTGTACTAGAATGTTGATTTCACACCTAGCTAAAAGATAGGTTAAGAGTTTTGTGCTGCTACTGCAACGATCAATCTACTTATGTCTTATTTTGAATTTTGAGAGAATTTCTTGTATAATTGGTCTGTGTTCTTTTTTGTATTCTTTATTATCAAAGGAGTCTTGTATTTATTGAAAATTGAAATTTTTTTTAGACTTTGATCAGAGGCTTTCTCTAGTATTCTTAGTAGTCTCAACTTCATATGAGGTATTGTCTTTTTTTGAGGTGTGAAACTTTTGTGATAGCCTATGAGTAGGTATTTGAAAAAAATGGTATTTTGACACTTTTGATCGTGCCTATGTGTCACTTATGAACTTGATTTTCCATTTTTGTTTTGCATTGCTCACATGTATGATTGGGGCTAAAGGATTTCGTCTTTGGCAAAGAAAACACTTTTAAAAATGGTGAAAAGTTGGGCATTCCTTCATCTTCTCTAAGGCGTTCCTTCGTCTTCTCCAGCACAGTCCTTCGTTCACTTTTTGCACCCAGGTGGTTTGTGTATCGTCTTTGTCTTCCTTCATAAATGGGTAGGGCATTTGCGCATTTTTTACTGTGGGGCGTTACAAGGTATTAAGTTCCTCACAAAATTGGAAGCATTGCTTGTTGTTTAAGTGCGGGTTTCATCTCCTTCACATTTCTCGTTTGATTTTTTTGTGGATGTGTTATGTGTGCACTGTATCGTTGGTTCATATTTCTCGTCCGATTTTTTGTCGGTGTGTCTTGCCTTCTGTCCCAAAAAAAGTCACAACCCCAACTTAAATTACTTTGTTATTGACAATAATAATTAAATTGAAGTGTTTATGAACCCTAAGTATGAAGTGTCTTCACTGTTATGTCAAAAAGAAATTCCACTACAGCTACTGTCAAACATATGTGGAGAGTCCGATGCAAATAAGTGAGGAGTTGCAAATGACTTTTTGAATAAGATTTCAAAAATTTAGAAAATTACACACATCATCTTAGATGTACTTCAAATGGGCCATAGTAATTAGTTTCAAGTGTTTATGAAGCCCGACTAATGAAGTGTCTTCACCATTGTCCAAAAAAAAAAATTCCACTATAGCTTTCAAATATATGTGGGAAGCCTGATGCAAATAACTGGGAGCTACGAAGGACTTTTTGAACAAGATTTCAAAGACTTGGAAAATTACACATTAGTGAAGGCACTTCATTAGTTGGGACAAAAGTGAAGGCACTTCATTACTTGATGTTCATAAGCACTTGAAACTAATTATTATGGTCCATTTGAATTACATCTAATATGATTTGTGTAATTTTTCATGTTTTTGAAAACTTGTTCCAAAAAATCATTCACAGCTCCCCACATATTTGCACTGGACTTCCCACATATGTTTGACAACTGCAATGAATTTTTTTTTGGGACAACAATGAAGGCATTGAAACTAATTAATATAGTCCATTTGAAGTACATCTAAGATGGTGTGTGTAATATTTTAAGTTTTTGAAATATTGTTCAAAAAGTCATATGCAGCTCCCGCTTATTTGCACTAGGCTTCTTACATATGTTTGACAACAAGTGCAGTAGAATTTTTTTTTGCATAGTAGTGCAGGCACTTCATACTTAAGGTTTATAAACACTTTAATTTAATTATTATTGTCAATAACAAAGTAATTTAAGTTGGTGTTGTGGTATTTTTTGGGATAGAAGGCAAGACAGACCCATAAAAAATCGAACGAGAAATATGAACCACCGATACAATGCACGCACAACACACCCATGGAAAATCAAATAAAAAATGTGAAGGAGATGAAACCTACACTTAAACAGCATATAATGCTTTTAATTTCGCAAGAAGGAACTCAATGCCCTATAATACCCTATACTAAAAAATGTGCAAATGTCCTACCAATTTACGAAGGAAAAGAAAGACGAAGACAACACAAACCACTAATAAAAGAAGCATCAATAAATGCACAGAGTAAACAAAGGAATGTCCTGAAAAAATAAGGAATACCCAGCTTTTCACCGTTTTTAAAAATGTTTTCTGTGCCAAAGACAAAAACCTTTAGCCTCATCACATATGTGAGTATTGCAAAAAAATTGAAAAATCAAATTGATAAATAACACGTAGGTGCGATCAAAAGTGTGTGAAAAATATCATTTTCCATTCTTATATCACTCACCGGCTCACATCTCCCTCGTCATTAGTAATCACCGCCTCACCTTTACCCTACCTTACTTTTTCACCGCCGGCACCGAACGCCCACTCATATATTAACTCCGGAACTGAGGTCCAAGCCTTTCTCATTCCACACACAATCAATATTAAACTATTGATCATGGAAAGATTGAGGCTTATGAATTCGAACGATTTTCTCCAAGCGAATCTTTAATCCAGACAACAAAAAAGAAGAAAACTTAAGGCCATGGATTCAGATACACTCACCCAGCCAACAGAGAATAAAAAACCTCCAAATAATCTTCCAATTGTTCTTCTTGTGTTAATCTTGATAACTCCGTTATTGGATCATCATACACACTATCATCAAATCGGCATGCTACATCTTGTAAAATTTTTTGCCAAGACTTATTCTTGAGTTCAGGTTGGTGTATGTAACGTCGCTGCCAAGAGACTGCTTTTCCAACCATGGACAACAACAACAATTTTTCTCGTTGATCCACCAGAGTAGATTTCAATTCCTTAACCCTCCAGTCATGAAAGTTTGTTCCATCAAAAGATGGAAAATTGAAGGTGTACACGTTCAAGAATTGAAGAAAAAACGTCTGAAGATTCTTGGATATACAATGACGAGACGACCCAAATTCAATACAACTAAAGAAGGTACTAAACCTTCAACTGATTGCTGATCTGACGATGTCTGTTGCGAACATCGGAGGAACTCGACAGTGAACACGTTTCCCCATGGAAATCGTCCAGTAACAGTGCTCCCTTTCTCATGTTAACATGAATATAACAAAGTTATCTTTGACTAGAAAAAACAGAACCTTTTCATTTTCAAAAACTTTCTCAAAAGAAACTGAGTCAAACAATTCCTTGTCTAGAATTCACTAGCCTGCTACGGTAAGCAAGAGTTGACAGCATAAAATGATTCCCCATTCCAAATACTATTATTTATTATTGAAGGCATTTTGCACCAAAACAAAGTCAGAAAACCATAATCCACCAACAAACAATCAACTAACATTGCCATACTCAGGCCACTTAGCACGAGATGACACTCCCCCCCTATATATCTATTTTTTTCTTCAAATAAATGGTATAAGATATTTACAAGAAAACAATAACTTGTGCTAGAGAAGAGATTCTTCCGACAATATAGTCAACAACGAATACTTTGCCTTGATTGAGATTCTACCACCCTCTACACACAACTTTGCCCCAGTGACCACCCAGTACCCTGGTTGATCCTCAGGGCCCCTAACCATTTCCTTTGTGTCCACTAAACTCAGCATTTTTGGAGCTCTTGCTGGCACAGGTGGTCCAGCATGATATATTGCTGAGTTTATTTCAACTTTAGTAGGCTTCTCTGCTGACTGCAATTCCTTGCTAAGCCTAGTACTCATCAATGCTGAGAAGAATCCTGACTTTCTAGACGATGTTGAAGGTCCATCCCATTCTGATCTGCGAATTGTCGCAGATGCTACTGTGGAGAATCCAAGTCTCAAGAAAAGAACTTTCTTCATTCCCATAACCTTAACTTCAAACCACGCTTTTGTCACAATGGCTGTGGACTCGTCCATCCGGGAGCTACTGTACTGCACAGGTGCTGTGTGGACATGGGAAAACATGCTCCATTTCACAGGCTCATAGTACCCTCGGTCATCTGCTTCATCAACGGGATCATAACCATGATCATCTGAAATTTCAAGGGCTCCTGGAACCTCTGAAAGATGCTGCAGATGGATTGCCAGATGGTCATTTTTCTTGCCTTCCAAGTATAAACGGATACCTGTCACAGGCCGGTTTCCAGAATCAACCTGCTTAATCAAAATGCGTTAGTTACTTTTGTTTTTCGCTAATTTACAACTTATTTGGACACATAAGCACAGATCTTTAGATTAATTTATAGAAACAACTTGCTCTTGTTATACTTATGAACAAATTAATTACCTTCATGATGTTAACGTAAAGCTTTGGTCCCATGAGAGTGAACTGAAGTGATGGAGACATGCTCTTCTTATACTTATGGCCGAATCCAAGAGGTAGATCACCATACATTGGTGCCCATTGCCGAGGCAACTGAAATTCTAGAAATTGATGAAGCTCTTCTATTTCAGGTTTATCTGTTCGAAACAGGAAACTGTTAAAACACGTGTACCAGATAAGGCATAAAATTAGGTACTTGCGGTTTATGGAACAAAGCATAGGTTAGTTCTTCTCATGAGAGAAAACTTTCTTTTGATACACTCCATGCATACATTTGAGTATATGAATGCATCTCAAAATTAGGTAAGCTTGATCTGGTTTTATGTGTATTTATGTCATGAATCCAACAGTCATTTAAATAACCCTGAAACCACTGTTTTGTGTCTTCTTATTCTCATGCCATAGGCCACATCTTCTTCGGATTTACATGATAATGATAGAGTTTTACTTCCATGAGATATCTTGATGAAGAAATTTAGAAATCAAGTGAAATGTTGATTTAAACAAAAGTTTCCTCAAAAGTGGCAAATAACAACCGAAATTTCTAAAGAAAAACGTCCAAGATAATAACAGGTTGCAAAGAAACCAAAGTTGCTGGTGTCACTCACATCTAAGATACAAATTCACAGCGTGACTTAAAAATCCATTGCCTGGAACAGAATTGAGAAGGGAAGTGATAGGCACCAAAGACATTGATATGACATTAGGATACTTTGATATGGTTGAAAGCCACTTGTTGTAAGATTGACCATTATCAATACCCCCTCTTCGAACAGAAATGCTCACAACATCCTGCAAAGCCATTTATATGACAAGTTCAACTTTGTCAGATACAGCTGAAATGATGAAAATTTCAACGTTCTTGTAACACAGAACAGAAATATACTAACATCATTCTTGGAGTGACTTCTCACGACTGGCCTGCCAGCAGTAGGGTTAGGTTTGTTCTTGTGCCCTTGATTACCCTGTAGACATGATTACAGATATATTTAGACAACTTTTAGATTTCCATTTCCATTCACATTTTCCAAGGACAAGCATATTTATTGTTTTCATCTTTACCTTTGATTTTCTTGATTTGTCAACAGGATTGACATTAGAACTTTGATTTGAAACCTCAGAAAACCTCTCGTCAGCTAATTGCTTTAGCAACTTCTGCACTTCAGTCGACGTTAAATCTGAGTTTTTTGTCTGTTTGATATGAACCACATCCTTGCCTCCCATCTGCACCCCAACTATTACATGGGTACCATATTTTTCGATGAACCTGAAGAATCACAAATTATATGTTCATGGCCGTCAAAAAAACAAAGCTCTTTAATATTGAATACTGTTAACGAGAAGAAAATGAAGAATAACACTTACTCGGCAAGTGCTGCGGGGTTCCATGAACAAGGCACTTCTTTTTTCACATTTTCAGAAAGGGTTATGTTGGTTCTATCTAATTCGACATTATATAATGTTATGAACCATCCATCGTAGGCAAGGTTTTTAGTAGAAGCTGCGTCTGTAGCCCAGCATTTTTTCATGTTGAACATAGCATTGAATTGGCCACTTGGAATCTTACCGGACAAGGATAACTGTTTGTTGAAATGCTCAGACATCTGCATCGAAGCAAATTAATGGAAATTCAGACTTTCTCGTTTTACAACATCTAGTCATAGGAATGAACCCAAGATTCCACAAACACAAAAGTCAACTTTGCTCTTAGAAGTACAACTGAGTAGAAGTAAAAAAATAGCTTTTCGTTAGGTAAAGAAGTCCATACAAACTTGCTTCTGAGATAATTTGTAAATGCTAAGTCAGCTCTCTTCAACTCCAATTTTAACCAAAATCAAATTTTTAAATCAAAAGACTGATCTAATTCATGTTTGTAAAAGTCCAAACACGGCACCAAAAAATGTTTAGTTCTCAAAAGTCAAAAGAATACCGATGAATCAAGTATTCGATTAAACAACAAAATTTCAGTAACCCAATTTCAAAATGCACACATCCATCCACCCCTTATGAAGCAAGAATCCCAAACAATTATCAGTAGCAGCTACTAATGAACATCAAGATTTCGAGTTATTTCATGGTCATTATGCCAGGCAAATGTGTGGCGATATTGCAAGACAGTCAAAATAGTGGCTGTGGACCGTGTCTTTCAAAACCTTGATCAAAATTCAGTTCTGGCAACAGCATAATTAAAAACATGGAAGAGAGCTTCTTCATGAAAAACAAAAACTCAACCAGAGATAGAGAACAACGACCAAATTACAACTGGTCAAACATTAAATACAGTATCATAGTTACTCTTGACACTGCAGAATATATCGATGGATGTTGTCGGTGATGTTATGATGTAAATACCTGATTGAATGGGAGCACATCAGAGTGAAACCTGGTGCGTTCACCCTTGTCACACTTGATGGAGTTGGGAACATCGTCCACAACAACCCCACCGGGAAAAACAAGGTCTCTAGTGTGTGATGAATCAATCTCGATCAATCTAGATTTACAAACGGAGAATCTTATATCTCTGCAAAGATCGTACCCTTGACCAATCACCTTCACTGCTTTCTCTGCGGCCATCTGGGGATCCAAGCCCGCAATGCTCACGTTGATCATGCCCATCATTCCTCACCAGGTGTAGAGTGATGATTCAACTGTGTGGTTGTTTGTCTTGCCTCACTCTTTGGTCATGGATCACAATAAGAAGAGTTAAGGAGAAGAAGAACGAGTCTTTTAAGTGATTGTTGACTTGACTACGCTGTTCTTGTTCCTGCAATACGCAACGTTTCAAAGGGTGTTGTTGTTCTACGCGGGGCATTTTTTTTTTTTTTTTTTTTTGGTGGTTCTGGGAGCGTAAAAGGGACAGGTTGGTTCGTGTTCAAAGATTGGACCATCGAGGAAGGTGACAAGCGAGTGGGAACGAGGAATGAGAGAAAGCATAAAATGGCGGCTCCGTGTCTCTCCGTCCTCCACGTGGCACCTTTTTTCATGGTAAATAACGATGCAAACCACGTTGTGTTTTATTAAGTGGAACTGGTCGTTGCATATGGGTTTGTTGACTTGACTTGACAACTAAATATGTTTTAACAAATGAAAAAGAATTAATTACACTCTTTTGGCAATTCCTAGAAATTCAATCATTTTGTCGTAACCTGAGATAAAGGTGTCTTCGTTTTTTCACTTATTGAATAAATTGTAGTTTTTTTGCACGTTTGTTTACATTTTAAAAAATAAAGTAGAAAGTCGTAAACAAGCTAAAAATTGCCTATTTTTAATAGGTATCTAAGCTGTTTATCGATGAGAAAGTGACAATTGAAGAAAAATGCAAAGATGGTTTTTGACGAAAAACACTTTTTCATAATTGGATCCAAATACAAAATAGTTTCTGCTTTATATATATGATTTTATAAATAAATCACTTTTTTCTAAGACACTTATTTCAGCTTAAACAAAGTCGCACTAAATTAATTTTGAATTGTTATGCTCTTACTTAACAAATAAGTAGATCAATTTGTTGTTGCATTTTATAGCTTTCACTATACATTTCTATTTTTTGTTTAAATTGTTCATATTTAATCTTCTTAATATTCTAAATATTAAATTCATTTTAAATTCTATCTAACAAAGAAGGGGAGTGTGACATTTTAAAAACAACGTGTATGCTTCAGTGGTGTTTATTGTTGGATGTGAATAAAATTAGTGTTTATACTGTTAGAATTTTCTTATTTTCAAATTGTCTCCTATATGAACTATGATATCGTGTTTTCCACTTTTGGTTAAATTGACTTGATAGGAATGAAGTGAAAGTGGCCTGCATAAATGGTTACAGACGCAGGACAAAGTTTCTGGGAAGCTTAGCCAACAACAAAATTGTCTTAGGTTGGATAAAGGTAGATTCCATTTTTATCCATCATGACCAAGATGTGAAGACTTGGGACTAGACTTTGATATACGCGTCTCCACAATCTTTTCATGCTATCATTCTCAAATCTCAATTCCTCCTTTATGACTATTTACATCACTCTTTCTCTGTGGCTCCTTTTCATTTGCTTTAAATTTAATGAGGTACACAAAATTCATTTGCTTTTATGACACTATTTTGGAGAGATTCAAATCTGTTCGGTCATGATGTTATTTTTTAACCAAATTAAAATTATTACTTAAATGTTTATTTATAAATTTTCAATTTTCTTCTAAGAATAAACATGGATAACAATTTTAATTGTGCTTATATGTTTTTATTCATATCACAAAAAAGACACGTATTCCATTAAAAAAAAAAGTGAATCAAAAGGCAATCTCTATTCTTGTATTAATATAACCTCTTTTTTTTTTAATTATTATATAGGTTAATTAGCATGCATGCAATTCTCATGTATGAGAAACACAATGTAGCCTCTCTTTTGACCTAGTCCATATAGATTTTTAGGTAGTCCAAACACAATGTAAACACCCACTTCTCCCAATATTACATCACCTCTTCTTTAATCTTGTCCCTTAGTACTACCCTACCCTACCCTACCCATTTATTTTACGACAAACCCAACTTATATTATGTCCTACCCCCTTCATGATCACTCCAACAACCATTTTTGTTATCACCACAACCATTTTGTTGAACTTGAAGATGAGTATTAAAGACTTAATTGAAGATGAAGATGTTTTGATGAAGAGGATATTGATGTTGAAGATGTGTCTTATAGTTTAATTTTCTTTGAATTTGGTTTTTGTCATTCATAAAAACTATGTTGAGCATATACCTTAATATTGTGTTTGGATAAGAAACTTTTTTCACTTTCAAGAAATCAAAATGCATTATATTTGAATTATTTACAATTAAATTATCTTTTTTTTTTTACATATTTTGTTTGGATAGAGTAATTAAAATATTGTACATTTCAAATGTTTTTTGTTGGATAAAGTAATTGAACTTATCTTCCTTTTAAAAATATTAAATTATTTAAAATTAAACTTTGCAAAAAAAAAATATGTGTGTATGAAGAAAAAAATAATTAGTCATAAAATTTAATTTATTTTTATTTTTTTGAGTAAATTTCAAATTCAATAACTTTATATATTTGAAATACTTTCTAAAAATTTATAAATTTCAACGTTATTCATCCAAACAACTCATTTTACTCCAAAATATTTTGAATTTACTATAAATAAATTATTCTCTTAAATCATCTTATCTAAACAAGTTATACAAGAAATGAAAAAAAGATAGTTTTAAAACATAAAAAGTTTTTCAACTTTTTTGACTAAATCTATCTGTAATCAATTAAATTAGTCTGGAGAGTATCTTGTAAAAGATAATTGATTATATAAATTAATAATTGATTAAATCAAAGAGCATTTTTAAGTGTTTTCAAACTCTTATAATTATAATTGATTATACTCTTTTTATAATTGATTCAACTTGTGAGCAATTAATGTGGAGCGGGTTCATCAATTAGCACATACAAATGTAATAATTATTTTTTTAAAGTTTTGTTAGGATAATTTGTTGCCAGTTTGATTTAACCGATTAAAGCGACAAAAATGGTTTTAGATAAGTGTTTTACTTTTGATGATTCACTATATATGAACATAGAAAAAAATCACTTTAAAAAGTAGTCAGATAATTGAGTATTTTTCATTAAGAACATTGGTACAATAAGGATTTTTTTTTCTAGCATACTAACCATTTATTGGCCCACAAAAAAGATATTCACTACCAAACCTTAGTGATGTCTAATATGTATCAAATACTTTCAAGTTTGGTCTCTGAATATCCTAGTTCAAGGTGTTATTCTCAAGTATCCCCACATTTTCTTGGTAAATATTTCCTTAGACTTAGGGATAACAATGTGGGATGGGCTATAAGCCAGCTTGGAGGCCAACAAGAAAATTGTAAGACAAGAAAATTGTGAGATGGACCGAGTATTTTATCTTGTTGGCTTGCTTAGGCCTACCATGCATAATCCGCAGTCTGCATAGACCAACCATGGGCTGACCCACATTTGGTTCGCATAACTAGCATTAACTTAAATTCCTAACATGCATCAACACCAACACAACATGTTGTGTGTGTTTCTTCTAAGCAAAATGTTCATTCATGTTTCTTCTCTAGTTCATCCATCCAAAAATAGTTCACTCATTTGTGTCCGGTCCATTCAAAAGTAGCTTCCTCATTCACTTTTTTCCTTATTTCAATCTAGTTCAAAGTCATTTTTATTTTTAATAGACGTTTATTTAAAAGTTATAAATTATATAATTATGAATATTATTTAATCATTTTTACTTCTTTTTAGAATACTATTTTGAGATTTGCAATATAATTTTTTTTATTTTCTAATACGTGTAATTTTATCACTGTAATTGTATAAAAAAAATCATCTATTGTAATATAATAATTTAATGTCATTGTCATGAATCTTGTTTATAGCATTCAACATATATTGAAGTTTAAAAGATTAAATATTTATTCTAAATTTCAATTATTTGTTTAATCTTTGTTATATGTGGAAATTTGTTCAAGTAGTGTATTATAATTTTTATTAGTATTTTAAAAAAAATTCATTAGATTTGAAGAATGGAGGTAAAGAGACATTTCAAATACTTTTAAATTTGAATATCTCTTTTTTTATAATTTTTTTAAATATTTTTAAATTTTATCAATGTTATTTCATTAACGTTTTTGAATTTAATAAATGTTTTGGTTGTTATGAAGATTTATTTGATAATCTAATTTAAAATATATAGAATTATAATTTATTTTCAAATATTTAAAAATGGAGAGACAATAATATATCCTTTTAATATTAAATCTTTTATAATTTTCTTTTTATTTATCGTATTTTTTTATTTTATAAAAAATAATTATTTAATATTAAAATGGTAAGAAAACAGATACAAATACAAATACATATACAAATACAAATATATATATATATATATATATATATATATATATATATATATATATATATATATATATATATATATATATGTATATACATTT